>Ga0207425_1000115_pt1 | contig 76109 bp, 81 predicted proteins | sample AraplaF_Col_mTSA_FD_184255 | JGI IMG/M metagenome (GOLD analysis project Ga0207425, IMG submission 184255) | Arabidopsis root microbial communities from the University of North Carolina, USA - plate scrape MF_Col_mTSA (SPAdes) (version 3) | ecosystem: Host-associated > Plants > Roots >...
TAGCCGGCCAGCGTTTCCTGCACCCGCAGCAGCATGGCCTGGGCATCGAAGTAGTCGCATTCAACCATCAGCATCGCGAACTCATCGCCGCCCATGCGTGCCACAACGTCGGAGCCACGCGTAACTTCTTTCAGTGCCTTGCTACAACGAATCAACAGCGCATCGCCGGAAGCGTAGCCCTGAGTATCGTTATAAAACTTAAGGTCGTCCAGATCGATTGAGACCACGCAGGCTGGGTGACCATAGCGGCGGCAGCGTTCTTCCTCGCGCACCATCAGCATGTCCCAGCCGCGTCGGTTGTACAGGCCGGTCAATTCGTCGCGCGTGATGTCGACATCCATGCGCTCAGCCTTGCGCACGTTCTCAGCATTGGCCAGTTCGGCTTCCAGCAAGCCGCCCAGCAGCTCGCCCATCAGCACCACCATATCTTTGTCTTCGCGGATGCGCTCCGGTTGTGGCTCGGGATCGATGGCACACAAGGTTCCGAACAGGGTGCCGTCGGCACGCCGCAGCGGTACACCTACATAGGCGCCCACGGTGATCTTTTCGGTAATCGGGGATTTGGCATAGGCCGGTTCGCTCGCCACGTCGGGCGCGATGTGTGGGCCCTGACCTTCAACCATGCGGGAGCACAGGGTTTCCGCCCAACTGTAGACCTGGCCCGCCTTGACGCCGTAACCATGGTCGTCGGCGAACAGCACGATCCAGTCTTTCCCGTCGGTACGGGTAACCATCCATAATTTGAAGCCCAGGCGCTGCCGAAGGAATTGCATGGTGGCCTTGGAAGCGGCCGCAAAGTCGTTCATCATTGCTTGCCTCATCAATAGCGGGTTCCGTCTTGGAGTCGAAATGTCATTATGCACCCAAAAAGTGAATATCCAATAAGGAATTGCTTCGTTCTGTCCGGCTACCTCGCGGCTTAAGCTTTCAGTTCCGCAACCATTTTGACCGCCAACATGAAAAGAATTACCGTCCTTGCCGCGACGCTTGTATTGGCCGCCTGCAGCCGTCCCGAAACAGGGCCGCAGGCCTCGATCCAGGACATCATGGTGGGTATCGTGGATCCTGCCGCCGATGCCCTGTGGGACGCGGTCAGCACTGAGGTGACCAAAGAGGGAGTCGAGGAAAAGCAGCCGCACACCGACGAAGAATGGCTGGCCGCGCGCGGCCACGCCGTGGCCCTGGCCAACGCCGGCCGGCTACTGGCGGCAGGCAGCCGGCCGGTGACGCATGGTGGCAAGCATGTCGAGGATGCCCACGTCGAGGGCGTGCTGCGGGCGAGCGAGGTCGAACGCTCGATCAGCGAGGGCGGCAACGGCTTCCGCATGCGCGCGGTCGAACTGCAGGAAGCGGCTGGCCGTGCCCTGGCCGCCATTGATCGCCGCAACCCGGCCCAACTGCTGGCGGCCGGCGCCGCCATCGACCAGGCGTGCGAGCGCTGCCATCAGGCTTACTGGTATCCCAACGCGAAAGAGCCGGCGGCAAAATGGCCGGCGCCCTTGACGGCCGCCAGCCTGCCTTGAGACGGTCGGCCTACTTGGCCGTCACCGCCACGTTGCCGAAGCCCACGTTGTTTTCGGCGCAGATCCTTTCGTAGTGTTCGATGACAGGCTTGCCGCCGGCCTGGTTGGCCGCGACCTGGTAATGCCAGCCGTCGGCCGTCTCGATGCCGCTCCGTCGGCGCGCCGGAATGGTGGCGGTCCAGGGTCGCGTGTAGACGGTCGGATCGGTGAAGGTGGCCTTGTAGTTATAGCGCTCGCCGTCCGGTGCGAAGATATAGCGCTCCGTGACCTGCGCGTTCTCGCTGAAGAATTCACCGCTGCGTCCGAACAGGGCCTTGCCGTTGTTGTTGGTAACGTCCACCACCAGGGTATTGCCTTCCCAGTGCCCGCGCGAGTCGGCATTCCACAGCTTGATCTTCTTGTCCAGGTGCGGCTTGCCGTCGAGGTGAATGATGCGGGTGCCGGAGTCGAACAGGAACAAAACATAGCCGGGATACTGGCGGATTTCGTAGCCGTGCCACAGGAAGGATTTGGGGACGCCGCCCGGTGCGCAGCGCGCCAATGGCTCGATATAGCCAGGCTGGGTGGGGTTGTGGAAGTTGGCGACGAATTCCTGCTGGCGCGCTCGCGCCCACGGCTGGAACGGCACTTGGCCGTCAGGCGGGTCGGTCACGCGGCTCGGCGCGCGCGTGTCGCGCGGCTCCAGCGAGCGCCGCGAGGGTTTGGGATCGCCCGGCACGCCGCCCTGTGGATCGGTGAAGTTGCTGTGGTTGGCGATGGTATTGGACCAGTGGCCCTGCACGTCCGGCTGGCCGTCGGGCGTGCGCGGCCCGTTCCATTTGCCCGAGGCGATCTCGGTATAGCCGTTTTCAAAGCCGATACGGCGCTGGGCGCCATCCTGGGCCGCCGCGGCCAGTGGAATCAATGCGATGGCAAGCGTTTTCTTCATGGTTTCGGTGGATAGTGTTGTTCGTAATCGAGTGTGTAGCGGTAGTCCTCCACCAGCTGGAAATTCTTTTCGCGGTGGCGATGCAACAGCACGGCGATATTCCAGGGTGCGCTGAACACTTTCGGGTCTTCCAGGCGCGCGCTGTACTCGATGGTGTTGGCGTCGAGGTACTTCCAGCGCTCCACCACGTGCAGCGCATCGCTATGGAAATTGCCCGCGCGGTCAAGCCAGGTCTCGTCGTTGAAATGCGTGACGTCGACCACCAGCGTGTCGCCCTCCCAGCGCCCGCGCGAATCGCCCAGCCAGAATTCCTTGTTCTCGCCCGCCGGGTGCAGGGTGCCATTGGTGTGGATGGTGCGCACCGAATGGCCGAACTGGTACACCAGGGTCAGGTCACGCGGGCGCTGGAATATCTGGAACGGTTCGGGGTAATAGACGCCGCGCGGCGTGCCCAGGGTCCAGCCCTTGGCGCGCGGGTCGGCGCTTTCGCGCTGCTCGAAGTTCTTGCGCTTTTGCTCCAGCGCGGCCGGCAGGTAGGGAATGGTGCCACCTTCCACGACGCCTGGGCCGGGCGGCGCGTCTTTGCGCGCCGAGTGCGGCTCGAGGTCGAAATCGGCGGCGCTGGTGGTTTGCCAGATGCCCGAGAAGTCGGGTTTTCCATTCGCGGCGCGCGGGATCTTTTCGGCTGCCATCACGCTGCCGGCCAACAAGGCAGCCAGCAGGCCAACTGTGATCTTTAATTTCAAGGCCAGCCCCCTCAGCGTGCGGCCGGCGCGTCTTGCGCGCCGCCGGTCTGGAAGGTACGGCCGTCAGCCAGCGTCACGAACACGCTGTAACCAAAGGCCTCGCCGTTCTTGGAACGGTAACCCTTGATCTGCACTTCATCGCCCGCCTTCAGGTCGGCTTTGGTCAGGCCCTTGTTTGCCAGCGCATTCGGCGCGCCAAATTCGACGCCCCAGTTGGTGACCTTGCCGTCCGGGCCTTTCACGTCGAAGTACAGCCAGCTGTGCGGATTGACCCACTTGGCCTTGGTGATCGTGCCTTTCAGTTCGATGGGCTGGTTGGCGTCGAATTCCGCCGCAAAGGCGTGGTGTGCGTCGGCGCTGTGATGAGCGGCTGTCGCCGCCACCATTAACAGCAGCGCGGCGACAGAAGTTGTTTTACGCATTGAGTCCTCCGGTTGTTGAACGTATCCCTTCTTCTGCAACCTTCATGCCACGCCGATTGCAGGCAAAAAGCCACGTTCGCTGCTGATCGCGCAACAGCAAGCGCGCAGCTTTGCTGCACCTGCAGCAATTCACGACGGGCCCGACGCCGGCGGTGACCACGCGATGCCCGGGGAATCAAGCACTTGGCTGCGGCCAATGGGCTGGCACGCGACCTGCTATAGGACATGCAACCCATTACCCATCACCACACCAAAGGAGCTTGCATGAAAACCACCGCCACCCTGATCGCCGCTGCACTGCTGTTCGCCACCGCCACTGCGTCGGCCCAGCAAGCCGCGCCGGCGCCGGTAGCCGAACAGAAGTCGCTGGCCGCCAAACTGAGCCGAGTCCAACTTGACGGCTTCCTCAGCTACCCTGACCAGGTTTTGATCCTCGACGTACGCCGGCCCGACGAGATCAGCAGCATCGGCGGCTTTCCTTCGTACCTGAGCATCCAGGCCAAGGACCTGGAAGCAAACCTGGCCTTCGTGCCGCGCGACCGCACCATCATTACGCTGTCGAACCACGCCGGCCGCGCTATCAAGGCTGCCGACCTGCTGATCGCCAAGGGCTACAAGGTCGCCGGCGCGGCAGGCGCCCAGGACTATGAGGCCGAAGGCGGCAAGCTGATCAGGATCGCGCCGCCGCCACCGAAAGTCGCCGGCGCCGCTTCTGCAGCACAAGCCGCGGCCCAGCCATGATCGAATTCGCCCAGCTCTTTAGCGATTCGGTCTTCGGCACTTACCTGCGCGAGTCGCTGCTGCTGTTCCCGCTGATCGAAGGCATCCACCTGCTTGGCCTGGCGCTGTCCTTCGGGCTGATCTTCTTCACTGACCTGCGCCTGGTGGGACTGTTCCTGCCGCAGGTACCGGTGTCGCAGATCCTGAACCAGCTGCGCTGGTGGATCCTCACCGGTTTCGGCCTGACCTTTGTCACCGGCATCCTGCTGTTTTGGGCCGAGGCCGAGACGCTGGTGCAGAACCCGGCTTTCCTGGTCAAGGTTGCGGCCATCCTCGCAGCACTGGTGAATGCGGTCGTCTTCGAACTGCGCTGGGGCCGGCTGGGCGCAGCCTGGGTCGACCAGCCGGCAACGCCACTTGGTGCACGCGTGGCCGGCTGGCTCTCGCTGTCGCTGTGGGGCGCAGCAACCATCACCGGCCGCCTGATCCCCTACTACTCTTAAGGATTGCCATGCCGCTCGTCGCATTCGCAACATCACTGCAAAACACGGCCCTTGGCCAGGCCTTGCGCGAAGCCGGACCTGCTACCGTCCTGCTGATCCAGATCGGCCATGTGCTGGGACTGATCCTGCTTCTCACTTCACTGATGCTGGTCAACCTGCGCCTGCTCGGCTTGGGCTTGCGCCAGCAGCCGCTGCACGAGGTGGTGCATGCCACGCGCTGGGCGCTGCGCCTCGGGCTGGTGCTGACCATCGGCTCGGGATCGCTGCTGTTCCTCACGGCGCCGGTCAGCTACATCGCCAATCCGGCCTTCGCGCCCAAGATCGCGCTGTTGCTGGCTGCCCTGGCCCTGCAGGCGGCAGTCGCATTCACCGTCGTGCGCCTGACGCCGCTGCTCGCGCGCAGCGGCGCCGTGCTGTCGCTCACCCTGTGGTTCGGCGTCGGCCTTGCCGGCCGCGCTATCGGCTTCGTCTAAATCACTTAACAGGAACTTCTTATGAAAACCCTCATGCTCATCGCCGCCGCCATGCCCGCCTTCGCCCAGGCCCAGGCCAACAACCCACCGCCTGCGCCGGCCCGTGGTCCAGCGCTGGAACTCGCGCTGGAGGCCGCACGGACTGCCATCGAAACCTGTACGGCCAGGCTGCAAAAGGTCAGCGTCAGCGTGGTCGATTCGGCCGGCGTGCTGAAGGCGCTGCTGGCCACCGACGGCGCCCATGCGCGCGGCGTCGCCTCCAGCACCAGCAAGGCCCTGACTTCGCTTGCCTTTGGCAGCGCCACCAGCCAGCTCGGCGAGCAGGCCAAGGGCGACAAGGCATTGGCCGACAAGCTGGCCGCCAACCCGTCCTACAACGCGCGCGGCGGCGGCCTCCTGATTTCGGTCGCCGGCACGGTGATCGGCGCCATCGGCGTCGGCGGCGCCCGCGGCAGCGATGTCGACGAAGCCTGCGCCCAGGCCGGCCTGGCAAAAGTCCAGGACCGATTACAGTAACCCAGGAAAGGATCTATGCAGCGCCGCGTCCCATTACAACTGGCTATTGCCACAGCCTTTGCACTGCCCCTGGCAAGCAAGGCCGAAGAATCCGCCCCGCTGCTGCAGCAAGTCACGGTGACTGCCGGCCATGGCGCCCTGCTGGGCGTTGCCACCTCGGCCAGCGAAGGCAGCGTCAACGCCTTGCAGCTGGCCGCCCGTCCCCTGCTACGGGCGGCGGAAGTACTCGAAACCATTCCGGGAATGATCGTCACCCAGCATTCGGGAGACGGCAAGGCCAACCAGTATTTCCTGCGCGGCTTTAACCTCGATCACGGCTCCGACTTTGCCACCAGCGTGGCCGGTTCACCGGTCAACATCGCCAGCCACGCCCACGGCCAAGGCTATGCGGACCTGAACTTCCTGATCCCCGAACTGGTCGAGTCGATCCGCTACCACAAGGGCTTGTACGCGGCGCAGGATGGCGACTTCGGTACCACCGGCACCGCACGCATCGATTACCGGCGCAAGCTGGACGCGCCGTTTGCCGAGCTGTCGGCCGGGGCGCACGGATTCCGCCGCGCGCTGCTGGCGGGCAGCAGCAACGATGGCGGAGCGCCTCTGCTTGGCGCCCTCGAGCTGGCCGCCAATGATGGTCCGTGGGACCAGCCGGAGCGCCTGCGCAAGGTCAACGGCCTGCTGCGCTGGTCAGGCGGCAGCGCCGCCAACGGCCACGCCGTGGCACTGCAAGCCTATCGCTCGCACTGGAACGCGACAGAGCATGTGCCGGAGCGTGCCATCGACAGCGGCGAGATCGGCCGCTTTGGCGCACTGGCGGCCGGCGATGGCGGCATCACCCACCGCTACAGCCTGTCCGGCCAATGGGCGCGCGCCAGCGAAGAAAGCGCGCTGGCCTTGAACGCTTACCTGGTGAACTACGGCCTGAACCTGTTTTCCTCACCTTCCGGCTTTATCAGCGGCGCGCAAGGCGGCCAGCATGAGCAGGCAGACCGCCGCACCCTGTGGGGCGGTGATGTGCAGCGCTCCTGGCAGTTCGGCCAGCACGAGCTGAGCACCGGTGTGCAGCTGCGCCATGACCACGCCGGCTCGCTGGCGCTCTACCAGACCGTCAATCGCGAGCGGACCGGCACGGTGCGCGAAGACCGCGTCGGCGAAACCCAGGCCGCCGTTTACGCACAGGCAGCCAGCAACTGGACGACATGGCTGCGCAGTACCTTCGGCCTGCGCTATGACCGCATCCGGGCCAGCAGCAGCGCCGCCGGTGGCCGCTACAACCTGGAGAACGGCGGCGACGCCTCCGCCGGGCAGCTCAGTCCCAAACTCTCCATCGCCGTCGCGGCAACGGCCAGCAGCGAGCTGTATGCGAACTGGGGCTACGGCTTCCACAGCAACGACGTGCGCGGCGCCACCTCGAGCGTCAATCCCGGCGATGGATCGCCGGCCGCGAAACTGGGCTTGTTCGCCAAGGCCAAGGGCGCCGAACTGGGCTTGCGTACCGAACCGCTGCCCGGCTGGACCAGCAGCGTGGCGCTGTGGCGCGTCGCGCTGGCGTCCGAGCTGGTGTTTGTCGGCGACGAGGGCGTGACCGAGCCGCGCGGCGCCTCGCGCCGCCATGGCGTCGAGTGGTCGAACTACTTCCGGCCCCGCGACGGCATCATCATCGATGCCGACCTGGCCTGGTCTCAGGCGCGTTTCCGCCAGCCGGTCGACAGCGGCGGCAGCCACATACCGAACGCCATTCCGTTCACCGCATCGCTCGGCGTCAGCGCCGACCAGGGCGGGCGCTGGTTCGGCGGCCTGCATGCGCGCTATATCGGCTCCTACCCGCTGGAGGAAACCGGCAGCGAGAATTCACGCGCCCTGTTCACCGTCAATGCCAAGGCAGGCTACCGTCCCCGCCGCGCGCTGCAGCTGACGGTCGACATCCTCAACCTGCTTAACCGCACCGGAAACGACATCGAATACTGGGGCGACGCCTGCACCCGCCGCGAACAGGCCAGTGGCGCCTGCAACAGCGGCATCGCGGGCCGCCTGGTGCACCCGCTCGAGCCGCGCACCGTGCGCCTGACCCTGCGCAACATCTTCTGAATCCACCCACCAAAGAAAGCCAGCCAATGCGAAATATTACTTCCATCGCCACCGCCCCCCACCTCACGCTGCGCGCCACAGCTGCTGCCGCTATCGCATCCTGCGCCATGGCCGCTGCGCCACAGGCAATGGCGGCAGGCCAGCAAGCGCCAGCCAGCGACGACAAGGTCGTCACCCTCGACAACGTGACCGTCACCGCCCGCAACCGGGAAGAACTAGCGCAGGACGTGCCGGTCCCGGTCTCGGTAGTCAGCGGCGCCACGCTGGAGCGCGACAACGTGGTCGGCATCGCCGGCCTGGCGCAGAAAGTGCCCAACCTCGGCCTGTTCGGCAGCAATCCGCGCCAGACCAGCATCTCGCTGCGCGGCATCGGCAAGAACACCGCCAACGACACCATGGAACCCAGCGTCGGCGTGATCGTCGACGGCGTCGCCAGCAGCTACGTCGGCCAGAACTGGACCGACTGGGTCGACCTCGACCGCATCGAGGTGATCCGCGGCCCGCAAGGCACCCTGCTGGGCAAGAACACCACGCTGGGCGTGATCAACATCACCACCAAGGCGCCCAGCTTCACGCCCGGCTACACCTACGAGGCGCGCGTCGGCAGCTACAACGACCTCGAAGGCAAATTCTCCGCCACCGGACCGATTGCGGAAGGCGTCCTGGCCTATCGCGGCTCCTTCTTCATCAACAAGAAGGATGGCGTATTGTCCAACACTTGGCAATCCGGCCCGGAAACCTGGAACGAAACCAACCGCGTCGGCGGCCGTCTGCAATTCCTGCTCACGCCTGACAAGGACCTGTCGGCCCGCATCATCCTCGATGAAATCCAGTCGACCGAAAACGGCAACAAGTCGCTGCTGATCAACAACGGCCCGGCCAACTTTGCCGACGGCCCGGTGCGCCCCATCACCTTCGCCAGCCGGCTGGCGCGCAACTACTTCAACAATTCGGACGGCACGCCCTACCAGCCGGTGTTCGGCAACAACCAGATCGAGGATTCGCAGGCACGCCCGCAGCGCACGCGCCAGAACGGCGTTTCGGTCGAGATCAACGCGCAACTGGGCGAATACACGCTGACCTCGATCACCGCCCACCGCAACCAGCACTTCGACATCAAGAACGGCGGAGTGACGCGCTTCGACATCGGCAACGGCGGCCAGCAGCTGTGGAACAACCAGTCCTCGCAGGAGTTGCGCCTGACGTCCCCCCTTGGCGCGAAAGTGGATTACCAGGTCGGCCTGTACGGGCTGCGCGCGCGCGTCTACAGCGACGATCCGACCTCCTACGGCGCGGATGCCGGCGCCTTCAACGCCAGCAATGCGCAATACGCGGCGCTCAGCGCGCCGCAATACCGCGGCCTGCTGCGCGCGTCGCAGGACGGGGTCTACCGCTCGTATGTGCTGGAGCCGCGCACCACCAGCCTGGCTGCATTCGGCCAGTTGAACTGGCACGTCGACGACAAGGCCACCATCACCGCCGGTCTGCGCGAAACCCACGAGAGCAAGAAGGGCCGCAACCGGCGCGAACTCGATCGCGCCGGCAGCGCCCTGACCAACGCTGCCGGAAGCGACAACTCGAAAGCGGCGCAGTACGGCCTGAACCTGACCAATGCGGCGGACCTGGCGGCGTGGAATGCGGCCAAGGCCCTGTACACCAACGCCATTGGCGGCGTGGGCGGGACCTACGACTGGAAGGAAGGCCAATCGATCAGCAGCAATTCCCTGTCCTGGCTCCTGAGCCCAAGCTACAAGCTGGACGAAAGCGTGCTGCTGTACGCCTCCGCCTCGCAAGGCGAGAAATCCGGTGCGGTGGAATTCGTCACCGCCTCCGGCCCGCTGCTTGGCACGCCGCAGAACGTGCGGCCGGAAAAGGCGCGCGATTATGAGCTGGGCGTGAAGTCGGTCCTGTTCAGCCGCCGACTCCTGCTGAACGCCAACATCTACCAGACCAAGGTCACCGACTACCAGGCCAATCTGACCGTGGAAGACCCGGCATCCAGCAGCGGCACCCGCACCTATCTCGGCAACATCCCCGGCGTGCGGGCGCGCGGCCTGGAGCTGGAAGCCAATTTCGCCGCCACCCGCAACCTCAAGCTGAACCTGAACGCGTCATACAACCGGGCCATCTACCTCGATTTCACCACCGCCGCCCCGGACACCTCGGTCACGCGGATCGTCAACTTCGCCGGCCGCCAGCTGCATGGCGCACCCAAGGTCATCGTGAATGCAGGCCTGGACTACAGCCAGCCGCTGGGCCGCCTGCTGGGACGGGCGTTCATCAACAATGCCTACCGTTCCGGCGCGTACCTCGCGTCCAGCCAATCGGAGTACACTTACCAGCGCGCTTATTCGGTGACCGATGCCGGCATTTCGCTCGGCGGCCTGGATGGACGTTATGAATTCCAGGTCGTCGCGAAAAACCTGTTCGACAAATCGTACGCCACCGGCGCCGGTACCTACAGCAGTTCCGGCGCCGTGACGGTGCAGCCAGCCTACGGGCGCGCCCTTGCAGCAGTATTCCGCAGCCGTATCTGATGACGATGACTGGAGAAACCTACGATGACACGATTGACCGCCAAGGACTTTGAACCGGAAGTACTGGAATTGTTCGACCGATACGTGCACGGCCAGCTAAGCCGCCGCGACTTCATTGCGTCGGCCACCCGCTATGCGCTGGCCGGGGCCACCGGCGCCAGCCTGCTCGCCAGCCTGTCGCCCAGCTTCGCCGCGCCGCTGGTGGCGGGCGAGGACCCGCGCATCAAGGCCGGCTATGTGGAATACCCTTCGCCGCAAGGCTACGGCACGCTGCGCGGCTACCTGGTGCAGCCGGCCAACGCCACGGGCAAGCTGCGGGCGGTGCTGGTGGTGCACGAGAACCGCGGCCTGAATCCGCACATCGAAGATATTGCACGCCGGCTAGCCCTGGAGGGTTTCCTGGCTTTTGCACCGGACGCCCTGTTCCCGCTGGGCGGCTACCCTGGCAACGAAGACCAGGCGCGCGAGCTGTTCGGCAAGCTGGACCAGGCCAAGACCCGCGCCGATTTCGTGACCGCCGTTCAGGTACTAAAGGCGCACCCGGCAGGCAACGGCAAGGTGGGCGTGGTGGGCTTCTGTTATGGCGGCGGGGTCGCCAACTACCTCGCCACCGTAGTGCCGGACCTCGCGGCCGCCGTGCCCTTCTATGGCTCACAGCCGCCGGCAGCCGAGGTGGCGAAGATCAAGGCACCGTTGCTGATACACGACGCCGGCAACGATACGCGCATTCTTGCCGGCTGGCCGGCTTACGAGGCCGCGCTGAAAGCGGCCCGGGTGTCTTACGAGCACCACGTCTACTCCGGCGTCGAGCATGGCTTCAACAATGACACGACGCCGCGCTACGACGAGGCGGCGGCAAAGGCGGCGTGGCAGCGAACGATCGAGTTCTTCAACAGTCATATTTGAAGATCCTATAAGCTAGCAAGAATTAATTAGTTTTGTTTCGCACCTGACTTGCGTAGGCTGAAATGCCCACTCAGAAAGGTGCAAAACATGAATAAACTATTGACCTTCCCGGACAGCGCCGGCATGGCGCTGTCAATCCGTGCCAAGGCACTGCTGTTCCATGATCCCCTTTCTGCCCGCCTGCTGGACCAGGTTGAACGCATCGGCCGCACCGATGCCACCGTCCTCGTCATCGGCCAGACCGGCACCGGCAAGGAGCTGATTGCCCGCCACCTGCACGCGCAGAGCGGCCGCAGCGGCGCGTTTGTCGCGGTCAACTGTGGCGCCTTCAGCGAATCCCTGATCGATTCCGAACTGTTCGGCCATGAGGCGGGAGCCTTCACCGGCGCGGCGCAGGCGCGTCCCGGCTGGTTCGAAGCGGCCAACGGCGGCACCCTGTTCCTGGATGAAATCGGCGACCTGTCGCTCGGCCTGCAGGTCAAGCTGCTGCGCGTGCTGCAGGAGCGCCAGGTGGTGCGCCTCGGTTCACGCAAGCCGATCGCGCTGGATGTGCGGCTGGTCGCGGCGACCAATGTCGATTTGCGCAAGGCGGTGGCGGCGGGCCGCTTCCGCGCCGATCTTTTCTACCGGCTCAATGTGGCGCCGCTGGAACTGCCGCCCTTGCACCAGCGCCCCGGCGATATCCTACCGCTGGCGCGCCACTTCATCCGCATCTACGGCGACAAGATGCAACTGGGCGAGGTGGAGCTGGCGGCCGACGCGCGTGCCGCCCTGCTGGCTTATGAATGGCCGGGTAATATCCGCGAACTGGAAAACGTCATTCATTACGCGCTGATCGTCTGCACGGCAGGCCAGATCCGCGCAGCAGACCTGAACCTGGTTGGCGTGCTGCAGCGGGCTGGCCCGGGACAGCAGCCGCCGCCCCCGCAACAGGGCATGCAGGAACGCCTGCAAAGCCTGTTTGAAGAGATGGTCGAAGCGGGCGAACCGCAGCTCTATGAGCGCATTGAGCACGCTCTGGTCCGTACCGCTTACCAGTCCTGCCTGCAGAACCAGGTGCAGGCGGCGCGAGCCCTGGGCATCAGCCGCAACATCCTGCGCACGCAGCTCAAGCGCTTCGGCATGATCGGGCCGGAGGCCGATGCGGCATGAGCTGGCGCCGCGTCAGCTCCCCGTCGCCGTCAGCACGGATAGTTTGCTGACGCCGGCGCGCGAAATGGCGGCCATTGCCTTGGCTACCGGCTTGTAGGGCGCGTTCTCGTCGGCCTGCAAGCTCAGGGCCAGGTCCGGCCTGGCCGCCACCAGCCGCCGCAACTCCGGCTCCAGCTGGTCGGCCGCCACTTCGCGCTTGTCGATGAAGAGGCGGCCGGCGCCATCCAGGCTGACGGTGACCGTTTTCACCGGGTCCGGCGCCGCAGTGGCGGCGGTCTTCGGCAGGTTGATGCGGACCGCGTTGTTCAGCAACGGCGCGGTCAGGATGAAGACCACCATCAGCACCAGCATCACGTCCACCAGCGGGGTAATATTGATTTCGCTGACCACGTCCGAGTTTCCGCTTCCGGTTGAAATAGCCATTATGCGAAGGCCTCCTGCCGCGCCGCTGTAGCGGCTTGCGGCTGCACCACGGGAGCCGGCGCCGGCGACGCTCCGCGCACCCCCCGGAAGCCGTTCTTCTGCGCCAGGTTCACCAGGTCATTGGCAAAGTCGTCCAGCCCCAGCGCGGCAACCTTGAGGCGCCGCACGTAGAAGTTATAAGCCAGCACCGCTGGCACCGCAACCGCGATGCCGACGCCGGTGGCAACCAGCGCTTCGCCGATCGGACCCGCCACCACGTCGATGCTGGCAGAGGCGCTGGCACTGATCGCAGTCAGTGCGTGGATGATGCCGAACACGGTACCGAACAAGCCGACGAACGGCGCTGTGCTGCCGACCGACGCCAGCACGGCAAGCCCGCTTTCCAGCGCGGCATGCTCGCGCTGGATCTGCTGGCGCAGGTGGCGCTCCAGCAGTTCCTTGCGGTCCCAGCTATGCTCGAGGTCGCTGGCAGCGTCGCCTTCGGTCTGGTGCAGCGCATCGAAGCCGCTGGCCGCCAGCCGCGATCTCGGTCCGGCGTCGCGCGCCAGCGCGGCTGCTGCATCCAGGCTGGGGGCGCTCCAGAACTGCCGGGCGAAGGCGCGGTCCTGGCGCCCCACGCGCCAGTGCTGAATGCCTTTGGCTGCGATCAGCACCCAGGTAACGATGGAGAAGAGCACCAGCGCATACAGGGCGCCTTGCACAATCAGCTTCAGGTAAATGTCGTTCATTTGCTTCCTTCGGTTCAGATTTTGAAATTGAGCGGGACCTGCACCCAGCCATCGATGGCGGATTGGCCGCGGCGGGCCGGTTCGAAAGTCCATTGCGTCACCGCCTTCAGGGCCGCGTCGTCGAGGATGGCGTGCCCGCTGGACCTGGCCACGGTGACGCTGTCGGGCTGTCCACTGGCCAGCACGTGTACTTTCAGCACAACCTGGCCTTCCAGGCCGCGCTTCTGTGCCGACGGCGGATAGGCAGGCGGCGGGTTGTCCAGGTAGCCTGCATAGCCGCGCGGTTCCGAAACCTTTTCCTGCGCGGCCGGGGCCGCAGGTGTAGGCGTGCTGGCCGGCGCCGCCGCGACCGGTAAGGCGTCGGGCACTGCGGCAGCTGGCGCGGCCTCGCTTGCCGGCGGCGTGGATAGTGACGGTGCTGGCGCGGCCGCGGCAGGACGAGGAGCCGCAGCGCCTGGCCTCACAGGCTTGGGCGGCGCCGGCTGGCGCAGTACGGGTACCGGCGGGGGCGGCGGCTCGACAGCCGCGGCGACAAGCTCGATGGAAATGGGCGGGGCCGGAATGTGCGCGGCCGGAGCGTGCCTCCCGCCCAGGAATGCGACGCCGGCCAGGTGGACACCGGCAATCAACGCCACCAGCACGAGGGTACCGTGCCGACGCGGCGCAGCCAGCCCGGCCGGCGCCGAAACAGGGCTGGTGAGCGCGGGCGCCGCCCCGGCCTTGGTGCCGGCGCTGGTGCCGGTGCTGGAACGGATGCGGGAACCGGCGCGTGGGCGCGGGGCGGCCCGGCCGCTTGGGTTGAAACGATCGAACGCGATGGTCGTCATGGCAATACCTCCTTGCCCCTGCTTCTGCAGGAACCGTGCCAGCCGTTTCCACGTGCTCCGCAGCCCGATGCTGCTGCCTGGCGAACATCGGCGCAACATCCCTGCTGCCATTGCGACAGCAGGGAGAAAAAACCTCAGGCTATTTGGTCAACGTCAGGGTATGCGCCACAGGCCCCGGCAGCAGCGGCGTAGGCTTGCCGGCCACCCAGTCGGCGTGCCCGGCCAGGAAGAACGGCGACAAGGGATGGCCGCTCTGGCCGCCCGGCATATTGAACAGGCCCTGCTCCTCGTGGCCCGGCGAGACGGTCATGCGCTCGGACTGGCCGAACGCGGGACCGGCCACGCGCGGCATATTGCTGTCGCCCGGCAGTTGGTCCGGGGGCACGCTAAGCCATTTCTTCAACATCGGCACCGCACCGGCAATCGGGTGCGCGATCGTCGCCGTATTGCGTACGCCCCAGGTGGCGGAGGCCAGCGGCTTGCCGCCCTCAGTCAGGTGTCCGATGGCGCGATCCAGCGCAGCCAGCTGCACGGCCTTCCAGTCGGCGTAGCCTTGCGGCAGCCAGCCGCCGGGCTGTTCATCCAGCAGCCGGCCCAGCACCACCGGCCAGCGGCTGGAGGCTGCGCGCATATTGGCATCCTTGTTCAATTTGGCCAGCTCGATATTGGCGCCGCCGTACAGCAATTCATACAGCGACCACATGAAGGCGCGGCTGGCTCGGTACGCCACCGAATCGACGCTGGCGTGGCCATTCCAATTGTCCTTCAACAGGCGCGCCAGTTCCGCGCGCTGCGGCTTGCCCTTCACCGCTTCCGCGTCCAGCACGGCCATGGCGCGGTCGCGCCATTGGGAGATAAACAGCGCGCGGTCATCCAGCATCACGCTGTACACGCCTTTCTCGTCGGTCTTGTCGCCCAGGGCTGCCAGTGCGTCGCCGGCCTGTTTGGCGCGCGCGCCCATGTCGAAGCCGCCGGCGCCCAGCTTGACCGAGTCGGCGCCCAGCAACTGGCGGCTGTTCGCCGTCACAAGCTGGCCGCCGGGCGGATTGCGCACCGAAGGATAAGCCGCCGCCGGCAGCAAGCCTTGCCAGCCGCGCGTGCTGCCGTTGGCGGACAGTGGGTAGCTGGCATCGACTGGCGTGGCAGGCCGCTGCGGCAGCGGGCCGACGATGGTCCAGCCGATATTGCCGTCGCTGTCGCCTGCCACCAGGTTCTGCGCCGGCATGCCGACTTTCGGCGCCAGCGCCAGCGCTTCGGCCACGTTGTCCACTTCCTCCATATGCCGGATTGCCAGGTTGACGGCTTTCACGTCGTGCGCCACCCAGTGCACCGCATACTCGCGGCCACCGCTCTGCATGATGGGACCCAGCGAAGTTTCGCGCACCTTGAGGGTGACGGCCGGCTGCCCCTTGACCAGGATGGTCTCGGCATACTCCATCGGCGTTTCCCAGCCGCCCGGCAGCTTGGCCTGGCCCGGGCGGTCCTTGGCCGATCCCACTTCCACGAGGTCGACATAATCGCCATAGCTGTTGGTGAAGCCCCAGGCCACGTTGCCATTGCTCCCCGCCACCACGGCCGGCACGCCGGGAATGCTGACGCCAACGATGCGGCGCGTGCTGCCGTGCTGGCCCGGCACATGCAGCAACAGGCGGTACCAGGTGTTGGCCAGCTTGATCCCCAGGTGCATGTCGTCGGACACGATAGCGCCGCCATTGGCGCTGCGCTTGCCGGAAACCGCCCAGTTGTTGCTGCCGACGCCGTCGACGAATGCAGCGGCGGCCAGTGTGGCAGGCTCCTTGGCCACACCCTTGCCCCACCAGTCCGGCGCGCGGGCCGGGATCGGTGCATCCGGCGGCGGCGGGCTGGCGGCATCGAGCGGTGCATCCCATTGCGTGCTCGCGGGCAGCAGGAAGGCCAGTTGTTCTGTGCTGGCGTGCTCCTTCAGCCAGCCGCGCGCGAACTCACGGCCGATGCCCGTCACTTGCAGGTCGATATACATCGCCCAGGCCACCAGGAAAGAATCCTCCAGCGACCACGCGCGGGGCCCGACGCCGACCAGCCCGTATTCAAAGGGACGGTTGCCCAGCGCATTCAGGCCGTCGTTGACGCCCGCGGTATAGCGCTCCAGCAGTTGGCGGTCGGCCGCAGGCATCGCTTCGATCGCCTGCGAAGCGCGGGCCCGGAAACGGTGCAGGCGGTTGATCCGGTCGGTCTCCAGCGCCTTCTCGCCAAACAGTTCGGACAATTCGCCGGCAGGCATGCGGCGCAGCAGGTCCATCTGGAAAAAGCGGTCCTGTGCATGCACAAAGCCGGTGGCATAAGCCACGTCATTCCGGTCGCCTCCGGAAATGGAAGGAACGCCCTTGTCGTCGCGGGTCACCGTCACGCTGCCGGATAATCCAGCGACAGTGCGCCGGCCATCGATCTGGGCCAGGCTGCCGCGCAAGAAGAACCAGAGGCCCATTACCGCTACCAGCACCAGCAGCAATAAGGCCAGGGCAAGACGTTTCAGCCATAACTTCGCCATCGACAACCCCATTGTTATTCTGTTGCCTTAAATCTTGCCAGAAATCCAAATGGAAGGGCGAGGAAAATGTTTAACCGTGCTAGAGTGTCTCCCATGATCCCTGCGCCTACACCTTCGAACGAAGCCGAGCGCCTGGCGGCTTTGTATGCCCTGCTGCTGCTCGATACCCCGCCCGAGGAGCGCTTCGATAAAATTGTGGCTTTCGCGGCCGAAGAATTTGACGTTCCCATCGCCCTCATCTCGCTGCTCGATACCGACCGCCAGTGGTTCAAGGCGGCCATCGGCCTGGGGGAAACCTGCGAAACGGGACGCGACATTTCCTTTTGCGGCCATGCCATCATGCGCGCCGAAATCATGGTGGTGGAAGACGCCCTGCTCGACCCGCGCTTCACCGACAACCCGCTGGTGACGGGGCCGCCGAACATCCGCTTCTACGCCGGCGCGCCGCTGATCCTGGCCAACGGCTATGCCCTGGGTACCCTGTGCATCATCGACACGCGGCCGCGCCAGCTCGATCCGATCGCGCTGGCCATCCTGTCGACCTTGCGCAGCCTGGCAGTGCAGGAGCTGGAGGCCAGCCATGCCTGAACTCAAGCAAATGCTGCTGGTGGAGCCCGAGAACATCCTGCGCCGCACCGCCGCCCTGACGGCGCGCTCCATGGGCCTGGCCGAAGTGCAGGAAGCCTCCAGTACTGCCGCCGCGCGCCATATCCTGGCCCAGCGCCCGTTCCATGGCGCCCTGATTTCCATCGATGCCGGCGATGCCTTCGATTTGTCCCTGCTCGACCTGGTACGCCAGGGCCATAGCGCCAGCCGCCCGCGCATTCCGCTGGCCGTGCTGGCATCGCGCTGCGACGACACGTTGCTGGCCGCCCTGCGCGAACGCGGCATCAACCGCATCGTGCTGAAGCCGTTCCGCGCCCGCGCCCTGCTGGACGCCTTCGCTGCCTTGTCGGGTACTTAGGTTCCGGTCGGTGCGTGGCCGTCGCCGCCATGCATCAGCGCATGGTAGCGGAAGGCCTCGCGGATATTGTCGCGCAGCGCCTGGTCGTCCCAGGGCTTGGTGTAGAAGCGGTAGATCTCGCCTCGGTTGATGGCGCCAAGCACCGATTCCAGTTCGGCATAGCCGGACAGGATGATGCGCACCGTGCCCGGATACAGCTTGCGCACCCGGCTCAGGAACTCGGTGCCGTTCATGTCGGGCATGCGCTGGTCGCTGACCACCACCTGCACTTCGTGGGTGGCAAGCATTGAAAACGCTTCCTGCGCATTATGCGCTGCCAGGATCTGGTAGCCGTCGCGCCGCAACAGCCGCATCAGGGACGACAGCACATTCGGTTCGTCGTCGAGCAGCAGCAAGGTGCCCTTGCGTTCATCTGTCGGCCGCAGCGCCGGCTGGCGCGACTGTTCCTGCTGGAGCAGCGTTGCAAACTCCTCCGGCAAGATCGGCTTGCTCAGGTGGTAGCCCTGGGCTTCGTCGCAGTTATAGCGCTGCAGGTAGGCCAGTTGTCCTTCCGTCTCTACCCCTTCCGCGATGATGCGGAAGTCCAGGCTGTGGCCCAGCGAAATCACCGAGCGCACAATGGCTGCAACGGTGGGGTCGCCAAGCATGTCGCGCACGAAGGACTGGTCGATCTTCAGGTAATCGATGGGGAACAGCTTGAGGTAGGCCAGGCTCGAATAACCTGTGCCGAAGTCGTCGATCGAGATGCCCACGCCGACCTTCTTCAGGCGCTGCACGGTGACCACCGCTTCGTCGGCATTCTGCATCATCATGCTCTCGGTCAGTTCCAGCTCGAGATACTGGGCCAGCAGGCCGGTGCTGCGCAGCGCATCCACCACTTCATCGGCCAGTGCCTTGTCGCGGAACTGGCGCGCCGACACGTTCACGGCCACCCGCAGCGGCGGCAGGCCGGCATCCTGCCAAGCCTTGTTCTGCGCACAGGCAGTGCGGATCACCCAGCGGCCGATGGCGACGATCAGTCCGGTTTCCTCCGCCACGCCGATAAAGCGCACCGGCGGGATCAGGCCCATGGTCGGGTGGCGCCAGCGCAGCAAGGCTTCGACGCCGGAGATTTCGCCGGTCGCCACGTTCATCTTCGGCTGGTAGACCAGGAACATTTCGTTGCGCGCCAGCGCGCCGCGCAGTTCGTTTTCGATGGCGGCACGCTCCACGATGCGGGCGTGCATGGCCGGCTCGTAGAACTGCACCTGGTTGCGGCCGCTCTCCTTGGCGCGGTACATGGCAATGTCGGCATAGCGCATCAGCAGCTGCGGCTCGCTGCTGTCGGCGGGGTATAGCGACACGCCCATGCTGCAGCTCACCGTGTGCTCCCGGCCCGCCAGTTGCACCGGCGCCGATATGCTGTCCAGGATCTTGCGCAGCATGGTTTGCGACGGCGTGGCGTCGTGGCCATCCAGCAGCACCAGCACGAACTCGTCGCCGCCCATGCGCGCCACGGTGTCGGTATCGCGCACGCAGCCGCGCAGGCGCGCCGCCACGGTGCGCAGCAATTCGTCGCCAGCCTCGTGGCCCAGGTTGTCGTTGACCAGCTTGAAGTTGTCGAGGTCGAGGAAGGCCACCCATACCGTATGGCCATAGCGCTGCGCATAGCTGATCGCTTGCGCCAGCCGGTCGCCGCACAGGTTGCGGTTGGGCAGGCCGGTCAGCGCGTCGTGGCTGGCCTGGTGCTCGAGCTGCGCCTGGTAATCCATCGTGGACGTCATGTCGGTCAGCACGCAGACCCGGTGCGTATGCTGGCCCTCGCTGCCGCCGACCGGCGCAACGTGCAGCTGGGCCCACCAGTTGCGGCCGTCGCGATGGCGCCCGCGCAGCATGAGCTGGACGTCGCTTTGCCCTTGCACGGCTTCATGCAGGGCGGTACGCGCCGCGGCATCGTCGTCGCTGGCCAGTAGCTCCTCCAGGCTGCGGCCGGCCAGTTCGCCGGCCGCGTGACCGGTCAGCTCGGCCAGCGCGCGGTTGGCATAGTTGATGGTATCGCTGCCGTCGTGGATGGCGGTGATGGCAATGGCGTTGACGCTCGATTCCAGCGCACGGTTATGCAGCTGCAGCATCAGCTCGACCTGCTTGCGCTCGGACACATCCTCGATGGTGCCGAGCAGGCCGATGGTCTTGCCGGCCTGGTCGTGCAAGGGCAGCTTGTTGATCAGGAACCAGTGCACGCTGCCGTCGGCGAACAGCAGGTGGTCTTCCCGGTTCAGCTGTGGCATCCCGCTACGGATGATCATTGCATCGTCGGCCCGGATACGCTCCGCGTTGTGCGACCACGGGAAGTCGAAATCGCTCTTGCCCACTACTTCGTGCTGCGACGTCAGGCCGGCGGCGCGCAGGAAGACGTCGTTGCAGCCGCGGTAACGCAGGTCCAGGTCTTTCCAGAAGATCTGGTGCGGAATATGGTCGACCACCAGTTGCGTCATCTCCTGCGATTCGTGCAGGGCTTTTTCGACACGCAGGCGGCGTGTTACATCATGCGCGAACACGAAGCGCGCCTTATGGCCGGCCATCAGCAAGGGATGCGAGGAAATCTCTACCTGGATCAGGCGGCCGTCCTTGCAGCGATGAGTCCAGGCGCCCGATTGCTGCGCTGCCGTTTTCGGCGAAGTCTCCAGGTCGATCTGCAGGCGCTCCAACTCGTGATCGGGGCGGATATCCTCGATCGTCATGCCGAGGAATTCTTCTTCGCTATAGCCGTAGATGGCGACAGCCGCACGGTTGACCACCAGAAAGCGCAGCGAACTGACGTCATACACCCACATCGGGTGCGGGTGATGGTCGAACAGGCGCTTGAAGCGCAGCCGCGAGCCGTAGGAATCGGCTTCGGGCAGCGGCGTCACAAGACAGCGGAAGCATTCGGGCTGGTCGCCATGGCCGGCGTAGTATTCCAGTGCCAGCGTCACTGGCGCACCATCGCCATCCTTCTCGCACAGGGCCAGTTCGCCGCGCCATACGCCGCGCAGCTTGGCTTCGGGGATCGCATCGTCGCGCAATTCGGCGGCGGCCCAGCTGCGGAACAGGTCAAACGCCTTCTCCCGGGCGCCGAGTTCATCCGCCAGCCGTCGCGCATGGGCGTTCGCGGCAAGCAAAGTGCCATCGGCATCCATCATAAAAGCCAAGTTGGGGCTGTGCTCATACACCGCAGCGAATGCGTCCAGCCTGGTCCTTCCCGGCGAAGCGAGAGAAGCCCTGTCCATGCCACCGATGGTAGCAGAACTATTTTGCTAGCAGCGCCCATCTGAGCGGCAAGGCATCTTCCCGCCATACAAGTTCCTGCGGCTGGAATTCCCAGTGCCGTTCCGGCCCGTCCAAGACAACGCGCGCAGCTCCGCTCATCTGCAACAAACCACCGCTCTCAAAGTCGGGGAATACCAGGCCCGCCCTGCCATTCAGCAGTATGTTACCGAGAGTCGAAAAGAAGCGGTTGCCTTCGTAGTCTGGCACCAGCAGGCTGCCTGTGCTGCTGATCTGGACAAAACCCTGCGGGCCGCCGCGATGCGATACGTCGACGCGCATTTCATCGCCGTTGCCAGAATACGTCGCGACAAAAAAAGTTCCGGAGCGGCCGATCAGGTCGCGCGCCAGGGCATCGAGTTGCGGCAGGCGGCGCGCCGGCAAGCCCGAAGCCTCGCCCGGCGTGCGCTCGAAACGGTAATCGCGTTCGTGGATGTATTTCGGGCAGTTGCCAAACGATTCGGCGACGGCAATTTCGAACTGCTCGCCGCCAAGCGCGCGCAGGCGGCCGTTCAGGCGGTTGCGGCGGCGCGTATGCAACTCTATCCCGAGCATGCCGACTGCCGCGCCGTCGCGCAGGCCGGCCTGCGCCGGATCGTCCGGCTGTGCCGGCAGCAGCAGTTGCAGGCGTTGCGGGTCCGGCGAATGCATGAAGCCTTCTTCCCCGGCACGCAGCGTGGCCCACGGCCGTCCTTCGCCATCGACGCTGCCGAACACGGCGAACGGCAACTGGGCGAAGAAATCGCGGTGCTGGTCCGGCATATAGTCGCGGATCACCTTGCGGCCGATTTCGTCCATGCGTTCCACCGCGCCAATCGTCGCCTGGATCGCGATTTCGCCGGCGTGCCAGGGCGCGTTCATGCTGCCAGCCCGACCGGTGATTTGATGAAGGGCTGGAAGCGCGGCAGCGCTTCCACGCGGGCCAGCCAGGCTTTCACATGCGCATAGCCTGACAGGTCGACATTGCCTTCCGGCGCGCGGGCGATATAGCTGTACAGGGCGATATCGGCGATGGTCGGCCAGGCGGCTGCGATCCATTCCTTGCCGGCCAGGGTGTCTTCCACCAGCGCGAGGATGCGGTGGGCGCGCGCGATGGCGTCGGCCGGATCGACCGGTTTCTTGAACAGGTTGATGATGCGCGCGGTGGCCGGGCCGCTGGCGATCTCGCCGGCGGCCACCGACAGCCAGCGCTGCACGGTAGCGGCGCCGACCGGGTCCTGCGGCAGCCAGCTGTCATTGCCATAGCGCTTGGCCAGGTAGACCAGGATGGCGTTGGAGTCCGCAATCACCACGCCGTCGTCTTCCAGCACCGGCACCTGGCCGAAGGGGTTCAGCTTGAGGAAAGCCTCGGTTTTTTGCTCGGCCTTCAGCAAGTCCACTTCCACCAGTTCGAAGTCGAGTCCCAGCAGGGACAGGAACAGGTGGGCGCGGTGGGCGTGGCCGGAAATTGGGTGGTAATACAGTTTCATGGGATCTCCTTTCAAGTAATGATGAAAGTGTGATCCATGTTGGCAATGATGAGAATCACCGCCAGCAGCAATTCACCATTCCATCCAGCGGAATAATCCTCAGGGCAGCACTTCGAACAGCAGGAACTGGGTAACCTGCCCTTTGCCAAAGTTGTCGTCGCTGGCAAATACCAGGGTGGCGTGGCCGTTTGGCAGGCGCGGGCCGAAGGACATCGCTTCCAGGTTGAAGGCGTGCGGCGCAGGCGGCTTGCTGAAGTCCAGCACCAGCCGTTTGCGTGCCGGGGTGTATTGCGCCCCGGCCAGGCCGGGCAGCGCTTTCACGTCGCTGGCGCCGCGGCCATCGGTCGCATACAGGCGCACGTAGTTGGTGTGGACGCCATTTGCATCCTGCACCGTGGCGCGCTCCAGCACCAGCAGTTCGCCATCCGGCAACGCGAGGATTTCGGAGACGCCGTTTTCAGCCGCCTTGCCGGGCCCCGGTTCGGCAGGAATCGCGTCCAGCGGATAGGCGAACTGGCGCAGCACCTGCCCGTTCCGCTGGAACTGCGTCATGCGTACCATGGCGCCCTGCTGCGGGGTCGGGATCGGGCCGTCTTCATACAGCGGCCATTCGATGGAAGCCCACAGGCTGCGGCCATCCGGTGCGAAAGCCAGTCCTTCGAAGGTGGCGTTGTAGCGGGAGCCGCGCTCTTCATCCTTGTGCACCTTGAACCCCTCGGGCAACGGCAATTCGGCCAGCAGCGCACCACCCAGGGTGGCATGCCGGATGAAGGGATCAAGGCCATAGCGGCGGTCGCCTTCGCTCGCGTACCACATGCTGCTGTCCAGCGGGTCGATGCGGATCGATTCCACGTCGGCACGCACGCATCCGGCAGCGGTTGCGGCAAAGTCCTTGCCGTCGGCATTCAGGAAATAATGTACGCCGGTGAAGCGCACAGCGCGGAAGGCGGAGGCGTCGAAATCCAGTTCGGCCTCGTAATAGCGCGCCGGGTTGTGCGTGCAGCGGTCGTCGCTTTCGATCAGCCAGCTGCCGCGCGCGGCATCGTAATCGAGCCCGGAGAAGCCGCCCAGCATGGTGTCCTGGAACATGGCCTGGTGCGGAACGCGCTGCTCGCCAATAAAACGCAGCGCGCTTACCGTCGATGCCGTGGAAGCAGGCGCGAGGCGCGTGACCGGTGCGCAGGCGGCCAGCACCGCCCCCGCCACGAGCGCGGCGCAATATCGAACCAACTGCATCATGCGTGGTGCAGGCGCTTGTGCATGCTGCGCAGGCCCAGCCACATGCCGACGGCCACCACCGGCACCATCACGCCCATCAGCAGCTCGGGGTTGACCGCCACGCCAAGCACCTTGGCGCCCTTGGCGGTATAGCCGATCAGGCCCACCACGTAATACGAGATCGCCGCCACCGACAAGCCTTCCACGGCTTGCTGCAGGCGCAGCTGCTGGGCGGCGCGCGCGTTCATCGACTGCAGGATCTTGCGATTCTGCGCTTCCTGCACGATGCCGACGCGGGTGCGCAGCAGGTCGTTGCAGTTGGCGATGCGGCCGGCCAGGGCCTGCTGGCGTGCGGCAACGGCCTCGCAGGTTTTCATGGCGGGCGCCAGGCGGCGCTCCATGAATTCTTCCACCGTTGGCGTGCCTTCAATGCGCAGCTCGCGCAATTCGTCGATGCGCGCGTTGACCAGGCCGAAATAAGCCTTGGACGCGGCGAAGCGGTAGCTGGTATCGGCCGAGACTTTTTCGATGCGCGCAGCGAGGTGGGTAATGCGGTCGAGCAGCGCCTGCTCGGTGGAACCGTCATCGACCTTGCCGTCGGCTTCAACCAAGGCGCCGGCCAGAGTGGCCAGTTCGGCCTCCACTTCATTCAGTTCGGGCGTGGCGTTCTGCGCCACCGGCAGGCCAAGCAGGGCCATCATGCGGTAGGTTTCGATCTCCAGTACGCGCTGCACCAGGCGGCCCGACTGCTGTTCGTGCATGCCGGCGTCGCAGATCACGAAGCGACTGAAGCCATCGGCGTGGATCGCAAAGTCGGTCCACATTTCGCCGCCGTTCATGACCTGGCTACCCGCCAGCGGGGCGCCCTGGAAAAGGCGCTGCAGGCTTTCCGCAAATGCATGCTGCATGCCGCCCGGCCGTCCCAGCAGGACGTGCGCCGCCACCAGCACCCTGCCCTGCAGCCGCAACAGCCATTGCTCCGGCAGGTGGCGCGAGGGCATATTGCTGAAGGCCTCTTCCGGCAGCGGCATGCTGGCCACCGTTTCGGCAAAGGTAAAGGTGGCGAATTCGGTGTGCAGCTCCCACTTCAGGCGGAAGCGGCCAAAGTCGTGGCTAAAGTACTTCCCGCCTGCGCCCGGCGCCGCCACGCCGAAATGGCCACACAGCTCCGCCAGCAACTCTTGCTGCTCCTGTTCGCCCACGATGGCGAAGTGGGTCAGCAGGGTTGGCGCATCCAGTTTCAGGAACGGGCGCGAGTGGATTTCGGCAGCTAAGGGCACGCGCTGCGTGTGGTTCAGGCTGGAAAACACGATACTCATGTGGCTGGGCTCGGTGATGGCGGAGTCCAAATATTAACATTGTATTTACCCTAAGCTCGGCGGCAGGCCTAGGCCTGGGTGCTGAAGCGCAAGCTGATATTGCCGTTCGCCGCCGGCAATTGCGGCTCGAGCCAGAGGTAGTTCGGGGGTTCGCCTACTCCGAGCCGCAGGCTGGCGGCATCGGCCACCAAGGCAAGCAGGCGGCCGCTGGCGGGGTCCAGCAGTCGCAGCGCAAGCTCCCCGTGCCGGTCGACCAGGTAGCGCGCTTGCCCCGGCAAATCGCCCAGCGGCCGCTGCGCGCGGCAATCCCACGGCGTACCGGCGACGTCCTGCTCATGTCCACCGGCCGGCACCACGCGCGGCGCACTCACCATCAGCAATTGGCCAAGCACATCGCCTTCGCCGGCCATATTCAGCGCAATCCGCAGGCAGATTGTGGCCGGCGCTGCAGCAGGCGCCTGGCAATGCAGCGCGAGCCCGTTCGCTTCGTCCAGGACATACGTCGCCACCACGGCCTGCGGCCCTGGGCTGACCAGGCGAACGCCCACGCTGGCGTCTTCCACCAGCGGCACGGCGTGCCACGGCAGGCGGTGCAAGGCACGGCCCGGCGCGGGCAGCAAATGGATGCCGCAATCCGGGGCCTCGCCTTGCACGATCTTGGCAAGCCGCCCGTTCCGGTCGGGTACGTGGAGCCGGGAAATGGCGGCGCCCAGGGTATTGATCCGGACTTCCATTCCATGGCGGTTGCAGAGCGCAAATATGAATAGCGGCAAACCCTCTGCCGTATGTCCCGCGTCCTGCTGCGTAATACTTAGTTCCATCTTCTAAGTATATTCAGCACCCCGAGTTTTGATAAAATGAGTCTTTATTTCCCGTCGGCAAAATAAATAAATGCAGGCATCGCAAATTTCCTCTCGTACAGCCCTAGCGCTCGGGGCCGCGCTATTAATCGCGTGCTTTTCCGCGCAGGCAGATGAGGTAGCAGATATCAATAAAATGATGCGTGGCGGGCAGTTGCCAGCCGCTTTGGCCAAGGTTGATGTTGCATTATCACAACGGCCAAAGGATGCACAATTGCGTTTTATTAAAGGGATGATTTTGTCCGAACAGGGCAAATCGGCCGAAGCCATTAATATTTTCCAAAAGCTGACGGAAGATTATCCGGAATTGCCTGAGCCTTATAACAACCTGGCCGTGCTGCACGCCTCGGCCGGCAATTACGATAAGGCCCGCGTGGCGCTGGAACGCGCGATCCGCACCAATCCTGCTTATGCCACCGCCCATGAAAACCTGGGCGACGTGTACGCCAAGCTGGCCAGCCAGTCTTACGACAAGGCCATGCAACTGGCCGATCCTAACCAGCAGCCGCCGCAGAAAGCCAAACTGGCGATGGTCCGCACGCTGACGCCAAAGGGTGGCGAGGCCGCCTCGCCGCTTGCTGCAATCGCTGCCGCACCGGCGCCTGCGCCTGCCAAGGCGGCGCCGCCAGCGCCAGCTCCTGTGATTGCCCAGGCGGCCCCGGTTCCGGCCAAGTTGCCTCCGCCCCCTGTGAAGGCTGTTCCAGCGCCGGCGCCAGTCGTGGCCCAGGTCAAGCCGGCGCCAAGCACGCCGGTGACGGGGCCCGCCGTGGCGCAAGCGAAGCCGCTGCCGACGGTTCCACCGGCTGCGGCGCCAGCGCCGGTCCAGGCGCCGGCGGTACAATTGGCAAAGGCCGCTCCGAAAGCTGAGCTGGCCGAGAAAGAGGATGCCGACGGTGCGGACGTCGTGAAGGCGGTCGAGAACTGGGCCAGGGCCTGGAGCGCGCAAGACATGAAGGCCTACCTGAGTGCTTACGGCAGCAACTTCCAGACGCCGAAAGGCCAGAACCGCAAAGCCTGGGAAGCTGACCGCACTGCCCGCATCGAGGGCAAAGGCCATATCAAGGTAAGCGTCGAATCGCCGCAAGTGACGGTCAAGGGCAATACCGCGACCGTGAAATTCCGCCAGAAGTATGTGTCGGACCGCCTCAGCACCACCGGCCGCAAGACCCTGGTGCTGGAGAAGCAAGGTAAGAATTGGTTGATCAAGCAAGAGCAGTCGGGGGCCTGATGCAGATGTCGAAGCGAGCAAGTGCCAGCGCGGCAACCGCGCTGCTGGCAGCATGCGCCCTGCTTGCGCCAGCCGGCATCGGCATGGCCAAATCCATCCATCCGGCAGAAGCCCCGCGCGCCAGGCAGGATGCGGAAATCATGCTGCTCGAGATTTACAAGAACCTGCGCGCCAGCCAGCTCCAGGAGGCGATGGCCAAGGCCGACGCGCTGGTGCAGGCTTACCCCAATTTCCGCGTCGGCCACCTGATTCGCGGCGACCTGCTGCTGATGCACACCAAGCCGGTCGGCCAGCTCGGCGCCGGCGCCAGCGGCCCCGCCGACAAGCTGAAAGACCTGCGCGACGAAGCGCGCGTGCGCCTGCAAACCCTGGTGGCGCGCCCCGGCCCGGAGCTGGCTCCGCGCTCGGTGCTGCAGCTGCGCGCCGACATGCGCCATGTGCTGGTGGTCGACGCCACCCAATCGCGCCTGTACGTCTACCAGAACAACAACGGCGAGCTGAAACTGGTGACCGACTACTACGTCAGCCAGGGCAAGCTGGGCGTCGACAAGTTCCGCGAAGGCGACCAGAAAACCCCGCTCGGCGTGTATTACATTACCGGCCGCGTTTCCGGCCCCAAGCTGCCCGACTTCTACGGCGCCAGCGCGCTGCGCATCAATTACCCCAATGAGTGGGACCGCCTGAACGGCCGCAGTGGCGGCGGCATCTTTTTGCATGGCACGCCGGCCGACAATTACAGCCGCCCGCCCCTCGCTTCCGACGGCTGCGTGGTGCTGACCAATGACGACCTGCGCAAGCTGGAAGGCACGGTCGATATCGGCAAGACGCCGGTGGTGATCGCCGATCACCAGGAATTCATCAGCAAGGCCCGGTGGGATAACGAACGCTTCACCGCCAATCGCCTGGTCGAATCCTGGCGCGCCGACCTGGTCAGCGCCGACAGCAAGCGGCTGCTGAAGAATTATTCTGGCAAGTTCAAGTCGGCCAATGGCGAAGACCTGAAAACCTGGTACGAGAAGGACATGCGCCCGCTGGCCAGCGTGAATGGGCTCAGCGTGTCGCTCAGTGAAGTCACCATCTTCCGCTACCCAAGCCGCGACGACATGCTGGTCAGCACCTTCACCCTCGAGTCCAAGATCGGCAAGAGCCGCTCCACCCAGCGCAAGCGCCAGTACTGGGCGCGCGAAGGCAGCGAGTGGAAAATCATCTTCGAAAGCATGATCTGAAGATCCCCCTGCGTACGCAGCTACTGAGTTGTGCCGCGCTGGCGGGCATCGGCCTTGCCATCCTCCTCTTGCGGCAAGCGCCGTTGGCGGGCCTGCTGCAGACCGGCTTGCCATGGTGGCAGCAAAGCCTGGCCGGTCTTGCGCTCGGGCTGGCCGCTGGCGGCATTTCGGCCGTGACCACGCTGCGCAAGCCCGATTCGGAAGCGGTGCAGCGCACCGCCGCCAGCTATGCGCGGCTCGACCTCGGCGGCTGGAACCCGGTCTGGATATCGCTCGCCGCCGGCGTGTCGGAAGAACTGCTGTTCCGCGCCGCGCTGCAGCCGCTGGTGGGGATCTGGGGCGCCAACCTGCTGTTCCTGCTGGTGCACAGCGGCGCCTATGACTTCCGCCGCTTCGACCGCGCGGCGCTGTGGCAAGCCAGCGGCGTGTTCGGCATGGGCGTGGTGTTCGGCTTTGCGTTCGAGCATATCGGCCTGCTTGCCGTGATGATCGCCCATGCCGTCGTCGACATTATCGGCCTTTACCTGGTGCGCCACATTTCGGAAGGTGCGAAGCGCTTGCGGTAGTCGCTGGGCGACACTGCCAGCACGCGCTGGAAAGTGGTGCGCAAGCGCTCCTCGTTGCCGAAGCCGCACAGGCGCGCCACCTGCTCGACGCTGCGCTGCGAAGTTTCCAGCATGCGCCGCGCCGCTTCAAGCCGCAGCGCTTCAACACCCTTGGCCGGCGTGCGGCCGGTCTTCTCCTTGTAGACCCGCGCGAAATTGCGCGGGCTCATGTTCACCTGGCTGGCCAGTACTTCGACCGGCAGTTCCAGCGCCAGGTTTTCCATAATCCACATGTGCAGGCGCTCGAAGGTATTGCCGCCCGCCTCCTGCGCCAGCAGCAGTTCGCTGAACTGCGCCTGGCCGCCGGGGCGCTTCAGGAAAACCACCAGCTCGCGCGCCACCTGCATCGCGACATCGTGTCCGCAATCGCTTTCCACCAGGGCCAGCGCGAGATCGATGCCTGCCGTGACGCCGGCCGACGTCCACACCTTATGCTGGTTGACGAACAGCGAATCGCGATCGATATCGACCGCCGGGAAGCGTTCCTGCAACAGGTCGCACATGGCCCAGTGGGTCGCGGCACGCTTGCCGTTCAGAAGTCCGGCCTGCGCCAGCAGGAAGGTACCGCTGCAGACCGAGGCCGTGCGCCGCGCACGGTCTGCCGCGACGGCGATCCAGTCGCTCAGTTCCCACAGCAAAGGCTGCACGCGCGGCATGTCGGGCGAGCCGGGCACGATGATGGTGTCGATATCCTGCAGCAGGAAGGACGACAGTGCTTCGGTTTCCAGCGCCATGCCTTCCGCGCTGCGCACCATGCCGCCGGCCAGGCTGGCGACCTGGCGCGCATATCCCGGCAGGCCACGCTCGCGCATGCGCTTGTCGGCGGCCCAGAACACGGTTTGGGGGCCGGTCAGGTCGAGCAGGCCGACATCTTCATAGGCCAGGAACAGCACCTGGCGCTGGCCGGACAGCCTTGGCAGGAAATCAGGGGTATTAGTCATCCCTGCCGATTCTGCGCGACCTATGATGAACTGTCAACGCAACATTACCCACTGGAGGAAATCATCATGAAGATCGTAATCATTGGCGGCACTGGCCTGATCGGCAGCAAAACCGTGAAACTGCTGAAAGAGCGCGGCCATGAAGTGCTGGCGGCATCGCCGGCATCGGGCGTGAACGCCGTTACCGGCGAAGGACTGGCGGCGGCCCTGGCCGGCGCGGACGTGGTGGTCGATGTCGCCAATTCGCCATCGTTTGCACCGGCCGACGTGATGGACTTCTTCCAGAAATCGAGCCGCAACCTCGGGCGGGCGGAAAAAGAAGCCGGCGTGCGCCATCACGTTGCACTGTCGATCGTGGGCACCGACCGGTTGCCGGACAATGGCTATTTCTGCGCCAAGCTGGCGCAGGAGGAGCTGATCAGGCAGAGCGGCATTCCTTACACCATCCTGCGCGCCACCCAGTTCATGGAATTCATGGCAGCCATCGGGCAATCGTCAGTGGTAGGCGATGCGATCCACCTGTCGCCGGCCCTGATTCAGCCGGTGGCGGCGGACGATGTCGCCGCCGCGCTGGCCGATGTCGCACTGGCCGCACCGCTGAACGGCATCACCGAACTGGCGGGTCCGCAGGCATTCCCGCTGGAGCAGATCGTGCGCCGTGCGCTGGCTGCCGCCGGCGACCAGCGCGCAATCGTGGTCGACACGCACGCCAGGTACTACGGTTCCGAGCTGGAACACGGCAGCCTGGTTCCGGCCGCCGGCGCCAGCCCGCGTATCGGCGCCATCCGCTACGACGACTGGCTGCAGCGCTGATCCAGCACGTTTATTGGAACGCCACCTCGGCGAAGCTGCGCAGCTTGCGGCTGTGCAGCTTGTCCGAGCCGAGGCCGCGCAGCAGCTCCAATGCGCGGATGCCGATGCGCAGGTGCTGGTCGACGCGGTCGCGGTAGAACTGGTTGGCCATGCCCGGCAGCTTGATTTCGCCGTGCAGCGGCTTGTCGCTGACGCACAGCAGCGTGCCGTAAGGGACGCGGAAGCGGAAGCCGTTGGCGGCAATGGTGGCGCTTTCCATGTCCAGCGCCACCGCCCTGCTCTGGCTGAAACGGCGCTCCGGCGTGCGCTGCGGCAGCAGCTCCCAATTACGGTTGTCGGTGCTGGCCACGGTGCCGGTGCGCAGCACGCGCTTCAGGTCATGGCCGCCCAGCTGCGTCACTTCGGCCACCGCCGATTCGATCGCCACCTGCACTTCGGCCAGCGCAGGAATCGGCACCCACAGCGGCAAATCCTCATCGAGCACATGGTCTTCGCGCACATAGCCGTGGGCCAGCACGTAGTCGCCCAGCTGCTGCGTGTTGCGCAGGCCTGCGCAGTGTCCCAGCATCAGCCAGGCATGCGGGCGCAGTACTGCGATATGGTCGGTGGCGGTCTTGGCGTTGGCCGGGCCGACGCCGATGTTCACCATACTGATGCCGCTGCCATCGGCGCGCACCAGGTGGTAGCCCGGCATCTGCGGCAGGCGCGGCGGCGCTGCACCGAGGTCGTCGCCAGGCTGCATGGCGTGGCCGACGCGGCGCGTCACGATATTGCCCGGTTCAACGAACGCCACGTAGCCGTCGCTGTCCGGGCTGGCCATCAGCTCATGGCCCAGGCGCACGAATTCGTCGATGTAGAACTGGTAGTTCGTGAACATCACGAAGTTCTGGAAATGCTCGGGCGAGGTGCCGGTGTAATGGCGCAGGCGCTGTAGTGAGTAATCGACGCGCGGCGCGGTGAACAGCGACAGCGGCTGCGCCTCGCCCGGCGCCGCCTCGAAGGTGCCGTTGGCGATGCCGTCGTCCATGGCGGCCAGGTTGGGCAGGTCGAACACGTCGCGCATCAGCAGGCGCCGCTCGGCGCTCAGGCTGCCTTCGATATGGTCATGCTCGGCAAAGGAGAAGTGGATCGGGATCGGCTGCGAGCTGAGCCCCACTTCGATCTGCATTTGCTGCTGGCCGTGATTCTTCAGCAGCAGGCGGAATTGTTCGGTGTAATAGCCCTCGAACAGGTCGGGGCGCGTCAGCGTGGTCTCGAAGGCGCCGGGGCCGGCGACAAAGCCGTACGACAGGCGCGAATCGGCGCGCGCGACGGTTTCCGTCTGCACCCGCACATAGGGGTAGCAGGCGCGCACGCGTTCGGTCGGCGTTTCGCCCTCGACAAAGCGCTGCAGTGATTCGCGCAGGAAGCGGATACTGTCGTCGTAAATTGCCCGGACCTGGGCCAGTGCTGCGGAAGGATCATCAAACATGCGGGGTGCTACGTGGGGACGGCTGAACATCGTGCTACTCCTTTCTGCGGGCTTCGTCCTATTATAATGGCAGCATGTGGCAGAAATATTTAATAGGAATGATTGCAGCCGGCAGCGCGGCGAGCGCGCTGGCAGATGCGCCGCTGACCGTGGCCTGGCGCGAGAAGCCTCCTTACTATTATTTTGACGAGAACAAGGTCGCGAAAGGCTTCATGCTGGACCGCGCAAAGCAGGTATTCGCCGCTGCCGGCGTGCCGGCGGTGTTCGTCAACGAGCCGCAAAAGCGCATCTGGGCCAATTTCAACCACGGCATGCCGAACTACTGCTCGATCAGCTGGTACCGCCTGCCCGAGCGCGAAGCGGTGGCGCAGTATTCGGTTCCGGTGCATGCGGACTTGCCGCACGCCGTGCTGGCGGTGCCGGCGGTGGCGGCCCGCATCCGGTCCCACGCAAACCTCAAGTCCCTGCTTTCCGATAAATCGCTGACGCTGGCCGTGATCGATGGCGTGTCCTACGGACCGGAGCTCGATGCCCTGATCGCCGCCAGCCAGAACCGCATCATGCGCCGCACGGTGGAAACCTCGGCCATGTTCCGCATGGTTGCCTTCGGCCGCGCCGACTACCTGTTCGTCGATCGCGAGGACTGGAATTACCTGCGCCTCAAATTCCCCGAACTGCAGTCGCTGGTGTTGATCGATTTCGCCGACATGCCGCCCGGCCTGAAGCGCTACATCGTCTGCAGCCGCGACGTGCCGGCCGACACCATGGACCGCCTGAACCGCGCCATCATGGCGCGCAACGATACTCCGCGCCGCTAAGCTCCTTATGGCTTGATGTGCTCGGCGAACAGCAGTACTGCGATCACCACCATTGCCGCACCGGACACGCGACTGATCGTTCGCGCCGCCGCGGGACGCGAACGCAGCACCGCCCGGGCGCTGAAGCCGATCGCGAGGTAGACCACGCCGCAGCTGAACACATGCAGCAGTCCCAGTGCCACGATCTGCACCGGCACCGTCCACGCTGCCGTGCGATTCACGAACTGCGGCAGCAGCACCAGGAACAGCAGCAGCACCTTGGGATTGAGCCCGCTCACGCATGCCCCTTTCAGCGCCCATCGCATTCTCGAGTGCGATGCTTCCGCTTCGCCCGCGACCGGCGGCCCGGAAGGCTTGCGCAGTTGGCCGATGCCGATCCAGAGCAGGTAGGCGGCTCCGGCAAAGGTCAACACGCTGAGCGCAGCGGGAGAGCTGGCAACCAGTGCGCCCACGCCGGCCGCAACCAGCAGGATCGCCGTCAAATGGCCGAACAGGAGTCCCGTTACGGCCGGCACCACGACCCTGCCCCGCATGCCCGCCGAGATGACATATGCCCAGTCCATGCCGGGCGTGACGATCAGCAGGATCGACACGATCCAGAATGCCGCAAAAGTGCTGTAATCCATGGCGGAATTTTCCAAATTTTTGTACGAAGAAGAAAATTTTATGCAGTTTCGACTGGAAAGTGCTCCTGTCTTTTGCTTCGTAGCGGTCGATATTGGTAAAATCTTCCAAATGGATAAGATTGACCGAAAAATTCTTGCTGAACTCCAGGCGGACGGCCGCTTGACGGTCACCGAACTGGCGGAACGGGTTGGCTTGAGCGTGTCGCCTTGCCACCGGCGCGTACGCGCGCTCGAACAATCGGGCGCGATCCAGGGTTACCGTGCGCAGCTCGATCCGGTGCCGCTCGGACTCGCGTTTTCGGCCATCGTGTTCGTGACGCTGCGCGAAAGCGACCATCGCGCCGTGTCGACTTTCGAAACGGCGATACTCGATGTGCTTGAGGTGATCCAGGCGCAACGCCTGTTCGGCGATCCGGACTACCTGCTGCGCGTGGTCACACGCGACCTGCCGGCATTCCAGAAGCTGTATGACGAGAGGTTGTCCAAGCTGCCTGGCGTGCAGCGCCTCACGTCGACGCTGGTGATGAAAAGCGTCATTGGCGACCGCGCGCTCCCGCTTTGATGCGGGCCGGCCTCAGATTCCCCTGGCGCCCAGCACCTGCATGCGCTGGCGCCACCCCGCCACTGTCGCGGCATCCATCTTTCCCGCAGCGCCGACCAATGTCTTGCGCACCGGCGCAATGCCGACGAAATTCAGGATATTGCGTTCCAGCGATTTCAGGCTGTGGGCGCAGAAGTACCAGCGATAGAACAGGGCCGGCATCCCCATCGTCACCACCACGCGCGCGCTGCGGCCAGCCAGCAGGCCGGAACGCAGCGGATTCTTCGCTTCGCGGGCCAGCGCAAACCCGGGCCGCGCCACCTGTTCCAGGAAGGCTTTCAGGCAGGCCGGCATGTCGCCGAGCCAGAGCGGATAAAAGATCACGATATGCTGCGCATCCGCGATGGAACGCTGCGCCGGCGCCAGGGCCGGCGGCACTTCGCCCTCTTCCCATTCATGCGCGTTGGCCAGCATGGGAAACTCCAGCGTGGCAGGCGTGACCGCCTGCACCTGGTGGCCGGCGGCGCGCGCGGCCTCAACGTAAGCGTCAGCCAGCGCATGGCACAGATGCCCACCGGCGGGATCAGGGTGGCCCTGGATCACAAGGATCCTGCTCATGCATCCTCCACCGTGACCAGGTTGCTCTGGGCTTCGGCGTATTCCAGCGCATAAGCCAGTTCGCCCGGCGTGTCGGCATGGATCGACAGCATGGGCTGACCGACTTCGAGCCTGCTTCCCAAAGGCGCGAAAAAGCGCACGCCGGCCGCAGCGGCGCGCGGTGCGCCGGCCAGCTTTGCCAATGTGGCCAGCTTGCGGTTGTCGATGGCAACGACGCGGCCGGCATGGCAGGCTTCAAGGACATGGGTGCAAGCCGCGACCGGCGGCTGGCGCAGGCCGCCCTGTGCCGCACAGATGGCCTGGAACTTGGCCCAGGCCGCGCCGGAATCGAGCGTCTGCGCCGCCAGCACCAAGCCTTCGCCCGGCGCGGCGCGTCCGCCCAGTTCGAGAACGCCTGCGGCCAGTGCCAGCGCGCGCTGGCGCAGGTCCTGCGGCGCGCCGGGCGCGCCTTGCAGCACGGCCAGCACGTCCATCGCTTCCAGTGCCGGGCCGATGCCGACGCCGACCGGCTGGCTGCCATCGCTGATGACGCACTTGACGGCCAGGCCCAACGCCTGCCCAGCGCCCTCCAGCCGCGTGGCCAGTTGAATGGCCGCCTGCCCGGAGCGCACCTTGGCGGTGCGGCCGACCGGAATGTCGATCAGCACATGGCTGGCGCCGGCCGCCAGCTTCTTCGACAGGACCGAGGCCACCAGCAAGCCATCGCTGTCCAGCTCCAGCGGGCGCTCGACGCGAATCAGTACATCGTCCGCCGGGCTCAGGGTCACGCTGCCGCCCCACACGATGCAGCCGCCTTCCTGCTGCACCACGCGGCGCATGGCATCGATGCCGATCGCCACCGGCGCCAGGGTTTCCATGGTGTCGGCCGTGCCGGCCGGCGAAGTGATTGCGCGCGACGAGGTCTTGGGCATGGTCATGCCAAGGGCTGCGACGATCGGCACCACCAGCAGCGTGGTGCGGTTGCCGGGCAGGCCGCCGACGCAATGCTTGTCCACCACCACTTGCGAAGGCCAGTGCATGCGCTCTCCCGCCGCCGCCATCGCGCGCGTCAGGGCGATGGTCTCCGCCAGGTCCAGGCGGTTGCCGGAGCAAGCTGTGATAAAGCTGGAGAGATGGATGTCCGGATAGCGTCCGCTGGCAACATCGGCGATGATGGCCTGCGCCGCCGCATCGTCCAGCGGCCGGCCGTGGATCTTGCCGCGCACTGCCGCGAAGGAGGCAAGTGGCGCCGGGTGGCGCACGCTGATTGCCGCGCCCGGCGTGGCGCCCAGCGCCTCCCACGCCGCCTCGGACAGGCCGATATCCTGTTCGTCCAGCAGCTCGCCATCGACCACGTTCAGCGTGGCGGCGACGGTTTGCCCGCCGCATTGCAGCTCGATGCGCGATTGCGCCTCAAACCCTTCGGCCCGGCATACCTTGCAATCGCGCCGCATATAGGCCACCGGCTGCTGGTAGGTGTCGATGCCAAGCCGCCTGGCACGTAATGCATATCCCATGGTTCACTCCTTTCGCCCAGCCTAAGCGATCGCCCTGGCGCCTGGAATGACCTGGATCAAATTTCAGAAGCCGCGCGCCAGGCCGAGAACCAGCTTGCCGTGTACCTTGCTGGACGGTGCGATGGCGGGGCTGCCGTAGCCGCCACTGGCGCCCTGGCGGCGCAGGCGGGCCGCGTCCAGCGACAGCTGCATCTGCCAGCCCTCGACTGCCGTCCCGACGCCGATGCGCCCTTCGGCGCGGTTGCTGCCGGCATTGCCCGGGGCAGCGAGGTAGCCGCCGCGCCAGAAGTAGCGCCAGCTCGGACCCAGCGCGCCGCCGCCATTGAGTTCAGCATACACCGTGCGCTCGCGGAAGCCGAGGTAGTCGGGCGAATAATGCAGGCGCGCCGAGTAGTTATCGAAAGACAGGCCGGCAAACACTTCGCGGAAATTCCAGTCCGGAGCACCGTGGAAGGCATAGGCCGACGCGCCTGCTTCCCAAGACAGGCCCGATGGCAGGCGCTGCGCGTAGCCGCCATAGCCCAGCCACTGGGCCGTGCGGTGCGATTGCGGCGCCAGCTGGCCGCTGACCACCTGGCCGCCGGCAAACCAGCCGTTGGCGCCATCGACATCGAGCGACAGCCGCGCCGCCGGCTTGCCGGAGCTGAGGGAAATTCCGCGGTACATATAATCCGACACGATGCCGGCGCTGCCGCTCACTTGTGCCTGCGCACTCGCTGCAAGGATGCAGGCCAGCCCTGTCAGGGCGAACGTGCGAGGTTGTCGGTGGAAGGGTTGGGGCATGCGCAGGAACATTTTCCGGTAATGCGCATGATGGTGGCGCAAAGATCTATCCCCGTCAACGGTGCGGGGCCGCTGCTGCGCACGATACCGTCGTGCAGGCGCTCGCCGCTTAGCTGCGGCTTGAGTTCGCCGATCAGGGCCAGCATGCCGCTCACATGGGCGGCGGCGTAAGAGGAACCGGAAACCATGCCCCAGCGCGCGCCGGGCATCGTGGTCGGCACGTCGCGCCCCGGCGCCAGCAGGCATTGGGCGCCATGGCGCGGCGCGTCGTCGGCAGCGACCGCGAACACGCCCGGACTGCTGGCCGGGAAACCGCCGTCGCTGCGCGCCGGATCGATCGCGCCCACCACGCGCACGCCGCGCGCCTGCGCCACGCCGACCAGCTGCTGCAGCAGGCGGTCCTGCGGACCGGACAGGCTCAGGTTGATCACTTGCGCATTGTGCAGCAAGGCGTAGTTGAGCGCTTTGGCCAGCGTGAAGCTGTTGCAGCGCGTGCCGCTGTCGGCCTGCCAGCAGGCGCGCAAGGCCATCAGCCGGGCTTCGGGCGCAACGCCGGCGATGCCGACGCCATTGTCGGCACGTGCGGCGATGACGCCTGCAACCGCCGTGCCATGTTCTTCGGCCACATAGGACTGGCCGTCAACGAAATTTTCCTGCACCGCCACCTGGCCCGCCAGGTCGGGATGGCTCGCTTCGACGCCGCTGTCGATCACCGCGACCAGCACCTTGCGGCCGGTGGCGGATTTGCGCACCTGTTCCAGCTGCCAGGGCGCGGCGGCAGGCTGCACGCGGTACAGCGGGTCGCCGGATGCGCCGGAACCGCCCTGCGCGCTGAAGTCCTGGATCGCCTGCGCCCACGCGACCCGGCTATCGCGCGACAATGCGGCCAGCACCGCAGCCGGATCCTGGCCGGCGGCAAGGCGCATGCGGTAGCAATCGACGTTCAGCGCCGGCATCGGCCAGTCTTCCATCATTTGCAAGCCATGTTCGCGCGCCAGGGCAACTGCGATGCGCTGGCGCGCCTGGCGGCCCGCATCGTCGCGGTAGCTGGCGCCGCTATAGCCATCGGCGCGGAAATGCGGCGCGGGCAAATGCAGCATGACCAGGATTTCATGGGCGCCGCTTGCCGGCGGCGCCACCGTGCCAGGCGTGGCTTGCGCTGCTGCCAGAGCGCCTTGCGGTCCCGCCAGTGCGCACAGCGCCAACAAGATCATCGCGGCCCAACGATTCACTGCCTGCCCTCCGCTGCCAGCGCTTCGGCCATTTCCACGGCGGGATCGGCGCGCAAGGCGGCCAGCACGCTGGCGCGCTGCGCCGCTTCGACATCCAGCAGCCAGGCGCCGGTGGCGGTAGGCCCGCCGACCAGGTGGGCGCCGGATGTTTTCAGCAGCCGCTGCACATCCTGCACGCTGGCATCGGGCTTGAACACTACCAGCACGTCGGGCGTGGCAGCCGGTGCGCTGCCGAGCGCCTTGTAATCAGGCGGCGTGCCGGCCGGCAGCATGTTTGCCGCCAGCACGACGATCACCAACGCCTGTGCCGCGATGGCCCAGCCCTTCCAGTCGCCGGGCCCGCGCAGCCAGTCCAGCAAGGCACTGGCAAAACGGGACGGCGCCGGTACAACGGGGGATGGCTTGGCGACGGGCTGGGCCAAAGGGGACGGCGCCTCGTCCAGCCGCGGCATCAGGCGCGCCAGCGCGCGCTCCGGGTCCAGGCCGGCCGGCAACGGGGCTGCCGTTTCGATCAGGCGGCGCTGCCAGGCCAGCTCGGCGCGGCATTCGGGGCAATCGCGCAGGTGCTGCTGCACGCGCGCTGCCTCGCCGTCGGCCAGCGAGCCGGCGGCATACCAGGGCAGCAGTGCCTGCATGTCCTGGTGTTCCGCAACGTTCGATGGGTCTTGCGTGTTCATCGTATCTCTTCCAAATGGTCGGACAACATGTCCTTCAGGCGCAGCCGCGCGTGGAACATGCGCGTCTTCACGGTATTGACCGGGCAGCCTATGGTCTCGGCAATCTCCTGGTAGGCCATGCCGTGGTAATAAGTCAGGCAGACCACGGCGCGCTGCTCCAGCGGCAAGGCGTCCAGCGCACGCCCGACGCCGCGCTGCAACTGCAGCGCCGCCAGCGCATGCTCGGGCTCATGCCATTCCTCGCCCGCCACGTCCGGCGCATCTTCCAGCGGCTCGTCCAGCCCGCGCAGGGCTTTCAGCGCCTGGCGGTAGGCGATCCCGAAAATCCAGGTGGAGACCTTGCTGCTGCCATCGTAGCTGGAAGCCTTCTGCCACACCACCAGCATGGTGTCGTTGACAACTTCTTCCAGCAGGGGCACGTTGCGCGTCATGCGGTCAAGGAAACGGGCCAGGCGCGGGAAGTAGGCGCGGTACAGGGCCTGGAAGGCCAGGCGGTCGCCGCCCCCTACCAGCCGTACCAGCTCGCCATCGTCCACATCGCCTGTCACTCCCGCCCTCCTGCCAAAACGCATGCACCGTTCTCCTTTTCATGCCTGTGAATACACAGCCGGAGGAAAAAGGTTCAATAAAAATCCAAAAATATTTTCCCACCCGATTTTGAACCATTTTTGCGTGCGCCGGTATTGACCGTAACAACATTGACAGAATGTTCAGTACCTGTGTTCGCTCAAACTGCCGTCTGCGGCCCCGCCCTGCTCTCGCCTGACCTGGCCGCCGTGCTGCGCCTGCTGGTGCTGGCGCCGCTGCTGGAGGAATGGGTGGTGCGCGCGGGATTGCATGCCTGGCTGCTGCCGCGCTCCAGCGGCGCGGCCGCGGTGCTGGCCAGTGCGGCGGCCTTCAGTGCGCTGCACCTGGGTTCCGGCCTGCTGGCGGCGGCGCTGGTATTCGGGCCGGGCCTGATGTTCGGCCTGGCCTACCAGCGCTGGCGCGACTGGCGGCTGTGCGCCCTGCTGCACAGCGCATGCAATGCCTGGGCCCTGTCGATGTGTGCATGAACCACTCACCAACAACGGGAGCTCCGATGAAACACCACCGACTTTGGGCTTTGCTGGCACTGGGCCTGGCGCAGGCCGCGCAATTCGCGCAGGCTGCCGATGCCCTGAACGGCAAAAGCCTGTACCTGAACGGCCCCACTTCAGGCGGCACCACCTGCTCCGCCTGCCATAGCGCCAATCCGGCCGCCAACGTCAACAACATCCTGGCGGGCGCCAACAATCCCACCGTGATCAGTTCTGCCTTCGCAGCCAACAAGGGCGGCATGGGATCGCTGTACAACGGCAAATTCACCTCGGCGGAAATTGCCGACCTGGCAGCCTTCATCGGCAACCCGACCGTGACCGCCGCGCCTGCGGCATCGGTTGCCCCAGCGGCACTTTCCTTTGGCGGCGCCACCGTGGGCCAGGACAGCGGCGCCCTGTCCACCACCCTTTCCAATACCGGCTCGGCCGCGCTGAACATCGGCAGCCTGGCAGTCGGCGGCAGCAATGGCGGCGACTTCCGCATCACCGGCGGCACTTGCGCTTCCGGGCAGGCGCTGGCCGCCGGCAGCAACTGCAGCGTGCAACTGGTATTCCGCCCGGCCGCAGCGGGCGCCCGCAGCGGCGCGCTGACCATCAGCCATAATGCCACCGGCGGTTCCAGCAGCGTCACCCTGTCCGGCACCGGCAATGCCGTGGCGCAGGCTACCCTGGCACTGTCGGCCACGGCGCTGGACTTCGGCGCATTGCTCACCAACGCGCCATCCCAGCGCACGCTGACCCTGACCAATAGCGGCCAGGCGGCATTGACTTTCTCTTCGATCGGCGTCAGCGGCGCCCAGGCCGGCTTCTTTACGCTGGGCGGCAGCTGTGCCACGGCCACGCCGCTGGCTATCGGCGCCAACTGCACCGTCGTGGTGCAGGCACTGCCCACCGCGAGTGGCGCCTTTGCGGCCAGCCTGAACCTGGCTTCCAACGCCAGCAACGCCAATGTGGCGGTGGCGCTGTCCGGCAGCGCAACTGCAGCGGCGCCGGCCATCAACGCCAGCCCGAGCGCAGTCGCCTTCGGCCTGTGGACCATCGGCGCAGCACCGCTCACGCAGCAGGTCACGCTGAACAACCGCGGCAATGTGGCGCTGGCCTTTACCAGCATCGCCGTCAGCGGCGCAGCCGGCATCAGCATCGGCAGCGGCGGCAATTGCGGCAGCAGCCTGGCGGTCGGCGCCAGCTGCACGGTGCCGCTGTCGTTCGCACCGGCCGCCGCAGGCGACGTGGCAGGTACCTTGCTGGTGCGCTCGAACGCGGCCGACCTGTCGGTTGCCGTCACCGGTTCCGGCACCACTTCCCCGGTCGCGCGTCCGGCCCTGAGCATCAGCGGCCCGCTAGCCTTCCCCGACACCCAGGTCGGCCAGCAATCGGCTGCGCAGCGCAATACCCTGTCCAACAGCGGAACGGGCGCACTGAAGATCGCTTCGCTGGTCCTGGGCGGCAGCAATCCCGGCGACTTCGCACTGGCCGGCAGTTGCGCCGCCGATGCGAGCCTGAGCCCTGGCGCGAGCTGCACCATCGATGCGGCCTTCAAGCCGACTGCCGCCGGTTCGCGCAGCGCGGACATGCTGCTGGTAACTGACAGCGGCGCGCAATTCTCGGTACGCCTGAACGGCAATGCCAGCGCCATTCCCGCGCCAACCCCATCGCTCGGCCTGTCGCCGCAAGCGTTCGACTACGGCAGCTCCGCCGCGGGTGGCGCGGGCATCGTCAAGCGCTTCGCCCTGTCGAACACCGGTTCCGCAGCGCTCGTCCTGAACAGCATTGCCTTCAGCGGTCCATTCGCGGTGGCGACCGGGGAAACCAATGCCTGCGGCGCCTTCCCATTGACGCTGCAAGCCGGCGCCTCCTGCGAACTGCCGGTACGCTTCACGCCGACCGCAGCGGGCAACGCCAGCGGCACCGCCACCCTGCAGGCGACCGGCGCCAGCTGGCAGCTTGCGCTGAGCGGACAGGGTTCGGCCGATGGCACGGCTGGCGCAACCCAGAACCGCGGCGGCGGCGGATGCTCGTCGATCAGCGGCGGCAACGATCCGATGCTGGCCATACTGGCCGTACTGGCGGCCGTCGTGCTCTTGTGGCGCCGCCGCCAGGCGCGCATGCTGGCCGCCGCCGCCGCGCTGGCGGCAGCCGGCCAGGCCATGGCGCTGGAACCAGGCCAGGCCGCACCGGCCTTTTCCCTGGCCGGCCCAACCGGCACCGTAAAGCTCGAGCAATACCAGGGCAAGCTGGTGTACATCGACTTCTGGGCTTCGTGGTGCGGTCCATGCCGCCAGTCCTTCCCGTGGATGAACGAAATGCAGGCCCGCTACGGTGGCCAGGGCCTGCAAGTGGTCGGCATCAACGTCGACGCCAAGACCGACGACGCGCGCAACTTCCTGAACGCGACGCCGGCCAGCTTCGTGATTGCCTTCGACCCGAGCGGCACCGCGCCGCGCAATTACGGCGTCAAGGGCATGCCAAGCAGCGTGCTGATTGGGCCCGACGGCAAGGTGCTGTATGAGCACAGCGGCTTCCGCCCTGCGGACCGCACCGTGCTGGAAGCGCGCATCAAGAGCGCACTGGGAGTACGCCAATGAGCGCGCGCCTGCTTGCTGCCTGTGCCGTGCTGGCCGGGCTCTCCGGCTGCGCCCTGAAGCCCGTCCAGCCATGGGAAAAGGGTGAACTGGCGCGCACCGACATGCTGCTCCAGGGCGACAGCCTGGAGACGCGCTTCAACGAACACATTTACGCCAGCAAGGAAGCGGCATCCGGCGGCAGCGCCGTGGGCGGCGGCGGCTGCGGCTGCAACTGACAAGGAAGACCATGGAAAACAAACCACAGAACGGCATGCCGGTCGGCCAGGCCTTGCTGGCGGCGGCCATGCTGCTGCCGGGCATCGGCGCCGTGCATGCCGAGACGGCGCCGGAACGGGGCAGCATCGGCGTCAAATACCTGTACTACAAGGAGGACCAGCCGGGCCTCGACCGCGTGCGCGTGCATGCGCCGGCGGTCTCCGTGCTGGCCCCGGTCGCCGGCGAATGGTCGGTGGCCGCCAGCGCCACCGTGGACGACGTGTCGGGCGCCTCGCCACGCTACCACACTGCCGTCTCCGGCGCCTCGCGCATGGACGACTTGCGCAAGGCCGGCGACGTAACCGTCACGCGTTACCTGCCGCGCGGCACGGTCAGCGTGTCGGCCGCGTATTCGACCGAACATGACTACGTGTCGCGTGCCTTGTCGATGCAGGCGTCGCTCGCCAGCGAGGACAAGAACACGACCTGGAATTTCGGTGTCGGCGGCTCGGATGACAGCATCAATCCCGTCAACCATATCGTGCAGGACGCCGGGCGCCAGACCGTCAGCGTGCTGGCCGGCGTGACGCAGGTGCTGACGCCGGTCGACGTCGGCCAGTTCACGCTCACCCATACGCAGGGTCACGGCTACTACTCCGACCCGTACAAGATGGCCGACAACCGTCCGGACAAGCGGCGCCAGGACACTGCCCTGCTGCAGTGGAACCACCGCTTCGTCGCGCTGGGGGCCACCAGCCGGCTCAGTTACCGCTTCTACCACGACAGCTTCGGCATCAGCGCCCACACGCTGGGCGCCGAATGGGTGCAGGGACTCAGCGATGGCTGGACCGTCACGCCCGCAGTGCGCCTGTATACGCAGCGCGCCGCCGACTTCTATTTCGACCCGGTCTATGACCGCACCCTCGGGGAGCCATTCCCGCCCGGTTATGTGTTCGGCAGCAGCCAGGCCAGCTCCGCCGACCAGCGCCTCTCCGGCTTCGGCGCCGTCACGCTCGGCGTCAAGCTGGCCAAGCAGCTGAACCGGGACTGGGCGGTCGACTTCAAGGTGGAACGCTACGAGCAGCGCGGCTCCTGGCGCGCGTTCGGCAGCGGCAGCCCGGGGCTGGCGCCGATGCGCGCGGTCAGCCTGCAGATCGGAGTGACACGGCAGTGGTAAACCCGGTCTACACGATCGACTTCCAGGCGATGGCCAGCCGCTGCGAGATCCGGCTGGCCGCAGCCGACGGCGCCGAGGCACGGGCATTGGCCGAGCCGGCGCTGGAGGAAGTGCGCCGGATCGAGGCCAAATACTCGCGCTATCGCCCGGACAGCATCGTGAGCCGGATCAACGCGGCGGCCGGCGTGGCGCCGGTCGGCTGCGACGAAGAGACGCTGGCCTTGCTGGAATATGCCGATGCCGTGCATCGCAGCAGCGGCGGCCGTTTCGACATCACCTCCGGCGTGCTGCGCAAGGCGTGGGACTTCCGGCTCGGCACCGTTCCTTCAGCTTCGACGCTGGAGGCCTTGCTGCCGCTGGTCGGCTGGCAGCAGGTGCGGCGGGAGGGAGGCAGCGTCCTGCTTCCGCAGGCCGGCATGGAGCTGGATTTCGGCGGTTTCGGCAAGGAATATGCCGTCGATCGCGCGGCGGAGATCCTGATCGCGCAGGGCGTTCGGCATGGCTACGTGAACCTGGGCGGCGACATGCGCTTCCTCGGGCCGCGGCCGGATGGCGCCGAATGGAGCATCGGCATCCAGCACCCGCGCGATGCCCGGGCCACCATTGCCAGCGTGCCGTTCAGCCGGGGAGCCCTGGCAACCAGCGGCGATTACGAGCGTTTTTTCGAAGCGGATGGGCGGCGCTATTGCCACGTCCTCGATCCGCGCAGCGGCATGCCGGTCTCGTACTGGCGTTCGGTCAGCGTGGTGTCGCCCATGGCCATCGCTGCCGGAAGCTGCAGCACCACGGCCATGCTGCTGGAGCGGGACGGGCTGCAGTTCCTTGAACAGTCTGGCTTGTCCTACCTGGCCATCGACCAGGATGGCCACATTTTTCGGAGATGAATCATGAAGTTCCTCATTAAATGGCTGGCAGCGCTGCTGCTGGCTACCCTGTTTGGCAGCCCTGCACTGGCCGATGATTTCCTGGCGCCGGAGCAGGCCTTTGACCTGCAGGCAGAGCTGCGGGCCGACGGCCAGCTTGCCTTGCACTGGACGATCGCGCCCGAGTATCACCTGTACCGCGATCGCATCAGCCTGCGGAGCGCTGGCGCCGCCGTGCCGGTGCTGCTGCCGCCCGGGAAGCGCAAGTACGATGAAAATTTTGGCAAGGAGATGGAAACCTATGCCGGCGCACTGGCCTTGCAGCTTCCATGGCAGGGCCGTTCCGCCGCCACCTTGACGGTCTCCTACCAGGGCTGTGCGGATGCCGGCTTGTGCTACCCGCCGGCCGAACGCAGCTTCCGCGTCGATCCGGCGCGGCCGGGCGTGCTGGAAGCGCTGCCGGACGCGCCGCCAGGCGAGGCCGCAAATGCCGGTAGCGCAAATTCCCCCCAGGTGAACAGCGGTGCGGCGCCCCCAGCCAGCACTGCAGCGAAAGGCGCTACAACGGCGGCGGACAGTACGGCAGTGGCGGAAGACGACACCTCCCTGGCGCAGCGCACGCTGCAAAGCGGCAGCGCATGGCGCATCGGCGCGGCCTTCCTGGTGTTCGGCCTGCTGCTTTCGTTCACCCCTTGCGTGCTGCCGATGGTGCCGATCCTCTCCTCCATCATCGTCGGCGAAGCGCAGGTGACCCGCAAGCGCGGCCTGCTGCTGGCGGCTGCCTACAGCCTGGGCATGGCCCTGGTCTACACCTCGCTGGGCGTAGCTGCTGGCCTGGCGGGCGAAGGCCTGGCCGGCGCGCTGCAGAAGCCGTGGGTCTTGCTCACCTTCGGCGCCCTCCTGGTCGCACTGGCCCTGTCGATGTTCGACGTCTACCAGCTGCAACTGCCAAGCGCCCTGCAGACCCGCCTCAGCTCCGCCAGCGGCAACCTGTCCGGCGGCCGGATCGCAGCCGTGTTCACGATGGGCGCAGTATCGGCGCTGATCGTCGGCCCTTGCGTGGCGGGCCCGCTGGCCGGCGCCCTGCTGTACATCAGCCAGACCGGCAACGCGCTGATCGGCGCCGGCGCGCTGTTCGCCATGGCTTGCGGCATGAGCGTGCCCTTGCTGCTGACCGGACTGTCCGCAGGCAGCCTGCTGCCGCGGGCCGGCGGCTGGATGAACCACGTGAAGAAAGTCTTCGGCCTGCTGCTGATCGCCGTCGCAATCTGGATGGTCAACCCGGTGCTGCCGGTCACCGCCAGCATGGCGCTATGGGGCGCGTTCGCCATCCTGTGCGCCGCCTTCCTGCGCGTGGGCGAGGCCGTGCCGCAAGGCGCCGGTGCAGGCGCTTACGCGACAAAGGCGCTCGGCGTGCTGATGCTGCTCGGCGGCCTGTTTGAACTGGTCGGCGCGGCCAGTTCAGGGCGCGATGTACTGCAGCCGCTGGCCCACCTGCGCGGTGCCGGGAACGGTGCTACTATTGCCGGCGCGGGTGCGGGCCAGGCACACGATGCCGAACCCCGCTTCACCCGCGTTCGCACTGTCGCCGACCTTGACCAGGCATTAGCCAATGCAAAAAAACCCGTCATGCTGGACTTCTATGCCGATTGGTGCGTCTCATGCAAGGAAATGGAACGCCTCACCTTCAGCGACACGCGCGTGCAAGCCGCCATGCAGGACATGCACCTACTGCAGGCCGACGTGACGGCCAACAGCGAAGAAGACCGCGCCTTGATGAAACGCTTCAGCCTTTTCGGCCCGCCCGGCATCGTGATGTTCGACGCCAGCGGGAACGAAGTGACCCAGGCGCGCATCATCGGCTATCAGCCACCTGATAAATTCCTGCGCCGCCTGGAACTGGCGGCAAACAACCCTGAAAGGACCACTCAGTGAAACGCACCCTCTCCTTCCTGCTCTGCGCCGCCCTGCTGCCTGCCGCGGCCTTCGCCGAAAACGCGCCGGCGCACTGGAGCTATGAAGGCGCCACCGGCCCGCAAAACTGGGGCAAGCTGGAACAGGACTTCAGCACCTGCAAGCTGGGCCACAACCAGTCGCCAATCGACATCCGCAAGACCAGCAAGGCCAAGCTGCCGCCGCTGGAATTCGCTTACAGCCCGTCGCCGCTGAAGATCCTCGACAACGGCCATACCATCCAGGTGAACTACGCCCCAGGCAGCAGCGTCACGATCGACGGCAAGCGCTACGACCTGCTGCAATTCCACTTCCACAAGCCGAGCGAAGAAAAGATCAATGGCCGCAGCTATCCGATGGTTGCGCACCTGGTGCACAAAAATGCGGAAGGCAAGCTGGCCGTGGTAGCGGTGCTGTTCCGCAAAGGCGCGGAGAATCCGCTGGTGCAGACCCTGTGGGATTCCCTGCCGAAGGAAAAAGGCGAGCCGCAGGAAGTGGCAGGCGTCAGCATCGATATCGGCAAGCTGCTGCCAGCTGCGCAAGGCTATTACAACTTCGCCGGTTCCCTGACCACTCCGCCATGCAGCGAAGAGGTCAACTGGTTCGTGCTGAAAAAACCAGTTGAAATGTCGGACGCACAGCTGAAACGCTTTGCCCAGGTCTACAAGCACAACGCCCGTCCGGTCCAGCCGCTGAACGGCCGCACCGTCCAGGAAAGCCTGTAAGTTTCAGCAGCGGGCCTGCGCCCGCTTGCAGCGATCGCAGCCCTGGCGCTTGGCCGCATACATGGCCGCGTCGCTGCGCCGCAACAGGTCTTCCGCCAGCTGCGCATCATAGGGAAATACGGCCAGACCAATGCTGGCCGACACGAAAGCCGGCTGTTCACCCACCAGCCGCACCGGTGCACGCACTGCCGCCAGCGCCCGTTCCAGGATCTCCTCGGCCTCGCCCACGTCGTTCAAACCCGCCAGCAGCAGCACGAACTCGTCGCCTCCCAGCCGCGCCACCGTGTCGTTGGCACGCACCACCTGCTGCAAGCGTCCCGCCACTTCCACCAGCACAACATCGCCGGCTTCATGGCCGAAGGTGTCGTTGACGTTCTTGAAGCCATCCAGGTCCATCACGCACACCGCCACCAGTTTTTCAGTGCGCGCAGCAAAGGCCAGCGCCTGCTGCAGGCGGTCTTCCATCAGCCGGCGGTTGGGCAGGCGCGTGAGCGGGTCGATGAAGGCCATCTTCTCGATTTCCTCCTGGCGCGCGCATTCCTCCGTTATGTCCGTGAACAGTCCGAAATAGTGCTGCACCTTGCCGTTTTCGTCGCGCACTGCGCTGAGCGTCAGGTGGGCGGCGAACAGCGTGCCGTCGGAACGCCGGTCCCACACCTTGCCCTGCCACTGGCCCTTACCCAGCAAGCCTTGCCACATCGCCTTGTAGAATTCCGCGTCCTGCCTGCCGGACTGCATGATGCGCGGATGCTGGCCCACCAGCTCATGGCGCGCATAGCCGCTCATGGCAGCGAAGGCACGATTTGCTTCCACGATGCGCATGTCGCGGTTGACCACCAGGATGCCTTCCGAAGTCGCATCGAATACCTTGGCCACCAGGTGCTCGCGTGCCGCGGCGCTGCGCATGCGCTGGCGCAGCAGGCGGGAAATTCCCGTCACATGGCGGAACATCAGCCATGCCGTCAGCGCTGCCGCCAACAGGGCGCCGCACATGGCGGCGAGCGAGATTTCCAGCAAGGCCGCCATGGCATCCCCTACTCCAGGACTACCTCTTCCAGGTAGTCCGGCACCCGGCATGGCCAGTGAAGCTGCTCCGAGATGCGAAGGCGCAGCGCATCGGCCGCCGCCGGCTCGCCATGCGTGACGAACACCTTGCGCGGCGTGGCCGAGGAATGCGACAGCCAGCCCAGGATTTCATCGGCGTCGGCATGGGCCGACAGGTTGCCGATCAGCTCAACCCGCGCCCGCACCGGGTAATACTCGCCATGGATCTTGACCGAAGTTTCGCCGGCCAGCATGCGCGCGCCGCGCGTGCCCGCCGCCTGGAACCCGGCAAACAGTATCGTATTGCGTGAATCGCCCGCAAAGGCTTTCAGGTGATGCAGCACGCGGCCCCCGGTGGCCATGCCGCTGGCGGCAATGATCACCATGGGCGCCTGGCGCCGGTTCAGCGCCATCGATTCTTCCACGCTGTTGACGATGTGCGCCACGTGGCCCAGGGCATGGCAACTGCGTTCGTCCAGCCGGTGCTGGCCCTGGTGCTTGATGTAAAGCCGCGTCGCATCCACCGCCATCGGGCTGTTCAGGTAGATGGGCAAGGCAAGCGGAATCGCGCCCGCTTCCTTGAGCTTCCATATTTCATACAGCAGCTCCTGCGCCCTGCCCACGGCGAACGAAGGGATCACGGTCACGCCGCCGCGTGCAGCCGTCTTGCTGATGATGTCGGCCAGCTTGCCGCTCGGGTCGGAGGCGTCGTGGCGGCGGTCGCCGTAAGTTGACTCCACCACCAGGTAATCGCATTTCCCAAGCACAGTCGGCGGCCGCATGATCGGGTCGTTCGGCCGCCCCACGTCGCCGGAGAACATGATGGTACGGCCGCCGCAGCGCACCGATATCGAAGCGGCGCCAAGGATATGCCCCGCCAGCTGGAAGCGCGCCATCATTCCGGGCGCCGGGGAAAACTCATGACCGACCGGGACCACTTCCAGGTGCTCCAGTGCGCGCAGCGCATCGGCTTCGGAATAGAGGGGCAAGGCCGGCTTGTGCTTCGAGAAGTTGTGGCGATTTGCATACAGTGCCTCCTCTTCCAGCAGGCGGCCGCTATCGGGCAGCAGGATGCGGCACAGGTCGCGCGTGGCCTCCGTGCAGTACACCTTGCCGCGGAATCCGGCGCTGACCAGCACCGGCAGGAAGCCGCTGTGATCGAGATGGGCATGGGTCAGTACTACGGCGCGAATGCTTTCAGGCGGCACCGGGAAAGCCTCCCAGTTACGCAGCCGGAGCTGCTTGTAGCCCTGGAACAGGCCGCAATCGACCAGTACCTGCTCGTCGCCATGGCGCAGCAGGTATTTGGAACCGGTGACGGTGCCGGTGGCACCAAGGAATTTAAGTGTGAGCATATTTGCAGCATATCCAAGGCCACGCACAAAATATTTGATCCAGGTCAAAGAGAAGTCTCGCAAAATGCGGCAGTGCGAAAAAGACATTGTTGCTTGCCGAAGATGTAGAATCAGGGCCTTTCTCCTTTTCGACACCAGGACGCCATACATGACAGAACTGAAACGGGGCCTGAAAAGCCGCCATATCCAGCTGATTGCGCTGGGCGGCGCAATCGGCACGGGCCTTTTCATGGGCATTGCGGACACCATCAAGCTGGCCGGACCTTCCGTGCTGCTTGGGTACGCGGTGGCCGGCTTCATTGCCTTCCTTATCATGCGCCAGCTCGGCGAAATGGTGGTCGACGAGCCGGTGGCGGGCTCCTTCAGCTACTTTGCCGACAAATACTGCGGCCACATGGCGGGCTTCATGTCGGGCTGGAACTACTGGGTGCTGTACGTGCTGGTCAGCATGGCCGAACTGACGGCAGTCGGCATCTATGTTCAATACTGGTGGCCGGGAATTCCAACCTGGGTCAGCGCCCTCGCCTTCTTCCTGATCATTAACGCCATCAGCCTGGCCAATGTGCGCGCGTACGGCGAAATGGAATTCTGGTTCGCCATCATCAAAGTGGTGGCGGTAGTCGGCATGATCGTGTACGGCGGCTACCTGCTGGTGTCCGGCAATGCCGGGCCGGAAGCGGCCGTGGCCAACCTCTGGCAGCACGGCGGCTTCTTCCCGAACGGCGTTTCGGGACTGGTGATGGCGATGGCCGTCATCATGTTCTCGTATGGCGGGCTGGAACTGGTGGGCATTACCGCCGCCGAAGCCAGCAACCCGTCCGAGACCATTCCAAAGGCGACCAACCAGGCCATCTACCGCATCCTGATCTTCTATGTCGGCGCACTGGGCGTGCTGCTGTCGCTGTATCCATGGCAGAAAGTCGTCACCGGCGGCAGCCCTTTCGTGATGATCTTCCATGCCTTGAACTCCAATTGGGTGGCGAACATCCTGAATGTCGTGGTCCTGACCGCCGCGCTGTCCGTGTATAACAGCGGCGTGTATTCCAACAGCCGCATGCTGTACGGCCTGGCCAGGCAAGGCAACGCGCCGAAAGCCCTGCTGGGCGTGAACAAGCGCGGCGTGCCGCTGGCTGCGCTGGGCGTGTCGGCCCTCGCCACCGGCATTTGCGTGGTGCTGAACTACTTCATGCCGGGCAAAGTGTTCGGCTTCCTGATGGGCCTCGTGGTGTCTTCGCTGGTGATCAACTGGGGCATGATCAGCTGGATCCACCTGCGTTTCCGCGCCCAGAAAAAGGCCGAGAACAAGGAAACGGGCTTCAAGAGCTGGGGCTACCCGCTCACCAACTACCTGTGCCTGGCGTTCCTGGCCGGCATCCTGCTGATCATGTACATGACCGAAGGCCTGCGCATTTCGGTGTACCTGATCCCGGTCTGGCTGCTGGCCCTGTTCATTGGCTACCGCTTCCGCGGCGCTCCTGAAAAGGCGGCCGCCTGATGTCCAAGGTCGCGCTCCTGACCATCCACGGCATGGGCGAGCAGCCGCTCGACTATGCCGACGACATGCGCCGCGCGCTGTCACACCGCATGGGTGCATCCTTCGCCAACGTCGACGTGCACAGCGTGTACTACCAGCACCTGCTCAAGCCGAACGAGCTGGATGTCTGGAATCGCACGCGCGAACGCGCCACCGTGCGCTACGAACAGCTGCGCAAGTTCATCCTGTTCGGCTTTGCCGATGCGGCCGGACTGGAGAATCGCAAGGAATACGACAACTCGGTCTACGAGCAGGCGCAGATGGAAATCGCGCGCGCCCTGCTGGCCATTCTTGCCACGCGCGGGCCGGACACGCCGATCGTGCTGCTGGCGCACTCGCTAGGCTGCCAGGTCATGTCCAGCTTTATCTACGATGCGCAAAAGCGCGCCGGCGGCGGCGCAGTGGCTGCCGGCATCTGGAAACCGGGGCGCATGGCCGACAGCCTGACCGCGGAACAGCGCAAGTTCCTGCAATGCGGCACTGTGCGCACCTTCGTGACCACCGGCTGCAACATCCCGGTATTCGTCTCGGCCCACCAGCGCATGGACGTCAAGCCGATCATCAAGCCCAATCCCGGCTTCACCTGGCTCAACCTGTACGACCCCGACGATGCGCTGGGCTGGCCGCTGCAACCGCTGGAAGGCGGTTACGAAACGCTGGTCGAAGACCGCGTGGTCAACGCCGGCCAGGGCATCCTCGACTTCATGACCAAGAGCTGGAATCCCCTCTCCCACACCGCCTACTGGACCGACGACGAAATCATCAAGCCCTTAGCCAGCCTGCTAGTTTGAAAGTCGGGGTCAGGTCTGGCAATCCGCCATTCTTTCCGCATTACGAAAAGAATGGCGGATTGCCAGACCTGACCCCGACTTTTTATTTTGAACGCATGTTGTCAGCAGCTTGGCGTTGCTGTTCGATGCGGCGGATTTTTTCTGCGACTTTGGCCAGCTCTTCAGGCGGCACGCCGGCTTCGCGGCCTTGCTCGAGATCGGAATGCAGGCGCGCCAGTTCAGGCCCTGCGGCTTGAACGTAGGCTGCGGCCAGGCGCTGTTTCTGCGCCAGCTCGTGGGCGGAGTAGGCTTGCGGGTCGGCCAGTACGCTGGCGTCGGGGTGCTCGGCCGGGGCGTCGCGCTGGATCGGCGGCGTGCGGGCGTCACCGGATTCGCGTGCCTGGGCCAGCGAGAGCCAGGCTGGCGCCCGCGCGTCGACCGGCGGGATCGGCACGCGGCGCAGTCCATCGCCCTCGCCCGTATCAGCCATCGCCGGACGTTCGCCAGGCCCCGGCGTGGGCATGGGCGCCGGCGGTGCGGGCTTGGGCGGTGTGACGGCAGGCGCTTGGGCAGGCTGCACCGTTTCGCGAACGCTGGCAAAGTACCATTGGCCAACGACCGCAGCGACAATAGCCGAAATGACGGCAATGGCTTGCCAGTGTTTCATAGTGCCTCGGCGATTTCAATACGCGCCGTGCGGCGCGACTGTTCGGCCATCTGATCCAGCTGCTGCATGGCTTTCTGCAACGCGATCATGCGGCTGGCCTGGTAGCGCACCGTTTCCGATTGTGGCGGGTGGGTGCCGTGGACCTGTTCCTCAACAAGCACAATTTCCCAGTAGGCGTTCTCGTTCGGGCCGACCGGCGCGCGCACCGGGGCGGATGGCTTGCCGGGCGGCTGGCTGAAGGCCAGGCTGGCCAGCCAGTCCTTGCTGCCGTCGGCGCTGATCCAGCCAAGGTCGCCTCCTTTGGCTGCGTCGGCGGCGCGCGACATGCGGCGTGCCGTGGCGGCGAAAGCGGCGCCGCCCTGCAATGCTTTCACCACACGCTGCGCCTGCGCTTCGTCGGCTACCCGGATATGGCGGGCGCGGACTTTGTCGATGCGGGCAAACAAGTCCTTGTGCTGACTGTAGAAGGCTTCAATCTCCTGCGCACTGACCTCGGCGGACAGGCGGTTCAGTAGCGGGCTCCCAGAGTCGGTGTCGAGGCCGACGCCATGCAGGTTCTGCAGCGCCGCCACGGCTTCGCCGTCGGAGATTGCCTTGCGCAGGTCGGCCACGGCTTCGGCGCCGAAGCGCTGGCGAGCCCAGTGCAGCACGAATGCGTTGGCCACGATGCGGCGGGCTTGCTGTGCTGCGACCTTGGCCGGTTGCTGCGACAGCGCCAGCCGGCCCTGGACGTTCTGGCGGTGATATACGTCGTAAAGGGTGACGCTCGCTGCTTCGCCGCCGGGAAGCAGGTAGCGCAGGACGTCGACCTTGCCGGCCAGCGCCTGCTGTTCGGTGGACAGCGCGATCTCCAGCTTCAACGGTCCCTGGCGGCCGAAGATGGCTTCCAGCTGAGGTTGCGGAATTGGCGGCTGCGCGGTGAGCAGTCCGTCCAGCGTGCCGCCCGGCAGCGTCTTCACCGCGGCGTCGATGTCTTTTCCATGCACTTCGCGCAAGGCGGCGACCAGACGCTCTTCGACCATGACGTCCGGGGCAAAGGCTACCGTGACGCCGGCCGGCTCCTTCGGCCCTGCGTCACTTGCACGTGCCGCCAGCAGGCGGGCCTGGATGATGTCATCCAGCACGGCCCGCCGCTCCACCGAGGCCTTGGCGGCGCGGCGCTGCTGCCAAATGGTGTCGAGCGTGAAGGCATAGACGGGTTCGCCGTCGATGCGGGCGGCAACTGCAGCGCCGGCCGCGCGCGCCGGGCCATGCTGCACAGCAGCGGCGGAGCCTGGCGTCACGGCACCAGCGCCGGGGCCCGGGGTGCCCGCCACCGCGCTTGCTCCGGCGAGTGCTGCGGCGACGGCAGCCAGGAAGCGGCGGGCGGCCATCAGTTGGCCAGGCGCTCGGCGGCGCGGTTCAGCACGTGGACCACCATGGCGATGGAGTGCGGAATCATCTTCTTGCCGACTGCAACACGGTCGCCGTGCGCGGTCGACGAAAGGACGATGCCGCCGTTGGCATACGAATAGGTGCCGCCTTGCGTCAGCAAGGGACGAATATCGCTGCCGCTCGCGGCCACCGGCGTGAAATCGGCCATGGCGGCAGTCACCAGCGCGGGGTCGTTCAGGCGCTCGCTGTCGTAGTAGTCGTACGCCCACTGCTCCCAACCCGAGTGGTCGTGCGCGGAAGTGGTCCAGGTGTGGTGCGGCTGCAGCAGGTCGGTGGTATGCAGCACGAAGCCGAGCGACTGCGCGGTCGGCTGCGCCAGGAATTGCGAGAACCAATACTGGCCCAGGTTGTCGATCGGCTGGAAAGGCGCCGCTTCGAAGTCGGCATACATGGAAGGGGTGGAATAGCCGCCCAGGCGGTAATGCGCCTCGGTGATGCCGTAGGCGTTGTACTTGCTGCCGTCGCCGAACCAGCCTTTCAGGCCGCCGGCGCCGTCGTCCAGGTAGTCGCCATAGAGCCAGCTCGCTGCCAGGTTGTCGATGTCTCCCGCCACTGCCATTTTGGCGTAGTTGTAGCCGCCAAACGGATTGCCGTGCACATCGCGGCCGGCAGTGTGGTTCTGGAAGTGCCAGAAGGTGGTGTACTTGACGATACTGGCGCCCGCTCCCCATACCGGCGCCAACTGGCAATTGCCGGTAGTGGTGCCGCAGATATAGGTGTCGGCGAAGTCGTCGACGTCATACGCGCCCTGCCCCAACGCCGCCGCGAACTGGTCCATCGTGTAGCCTGCGCGCGTCACGCCGGCCAGCAGCTTGTTGTAGTTGGTGGTACCAGGATTGGCCTTCATGTAATTGACGGCGTCCAGCACGATACGTCGGTGCGTCTCCTGCTGCCATGCGTGGGCCGGAAGGCTTACTGCGGATGCTGCCAGCGCGAGGCTGGCAGCGATGGTGCTCAGTTTCATCTGGTTTCTCCTGGTTGAAAAGAGTCCAGACGATAGCGCCGATTTATGACGGACAGATGAAAAAGTCTTCTAAAAATATTAACAACTCAGAACTGCTCCCACTCGTCCGCGCCGCTGGCTACCTTGCGCTGCCTGGCCGGGCGCACTGCCACGGCCGTGGACGCGGCCGGCTTGCTTGCACTATGCAATACGGGCGCCGACTTCAGGTGGGCGACGCCGATGCGGAAGGCGCTCACGGCCCTGGCCAGGACTTCCGCCTGGTCTTGCAGGGCCTGCGATGCGGCCGCTGTTTCCTCCACCAGGGCCGCGTTCTGTTGGGTCACCTGGTCCATCGAAGTGATCGACTGGTGCACCTGGGCGATGCCGGCATTCTGCTCGGCGGTCGCGGCACTGATTTCGGCCACGATGTCCGACACCTGCTTCACGCTGGCCACCACGTCGCTCATGGTATCGCCGGCGCGCACCACCAGTTTGGTGCCGGAATCGACTTTCTCCACGCTGTCGTCGATCAGCGCCTTGATTTCCTTGGCTGCAGCGGACGAGCGCTGCGCCAGGTTGCGCACTTCGGTCGCCACCACCGCGAAACCTCGGCCTTGTTCGCCGGCGCGGGCCGCTTCCACGGCGGCGTTCAGCGCCAGGATATTGGTCTGGAACGCGATGCCGTCGATCACGCTGATGATGTCCACGATCTTGTGCGAGGAAGCGTTGATCGAGGCCATGGTGTCGATCACTTCCCTGACCACTTCGCCGCCCTGCACCGCAATCTGCGAAGCGTTCTGCGCCAGCTGGTTGGCCTGGCGCGCATTGTCCGAGTTCTGGCTCACGGTGGAGGTCAGTTCCTCCATGCTGGAGGCGGTTTCCTCCAGCGCGGCGGCCTGCGCCGACGTGCGGTTATTCAGGTCGCCGGTGCCGGCTGCGATCTGGCGCGAAGCGGTGCTGACCGCATCCGCTGCCGACCGGGCAGTGCCGACCACGCCGCCAATCTCGCCCAGCAGCTTGTTGAAGGCCACGCCGGCGTGGCCGATTTCGTCCATCCGTTCCACCTCAACCTGGTGCGTCAGGTCGAGCGAGGAGCTGACGTTCTCCATGGTGCCCTGCATCCGGTCCAGGCCGCCGGTAATCACGTGGTACATCTTGTAGCCCATGAAGGCGACAACCAGCAGCACCGCCGCGGTGACCGCAAGCAGGATGGTCAGCGCCTTCGAATAATCGGCATCGCTGTCGGCCTTCACCTTTTCGATCAGCTTCTGGTTATAGGCCACATGGTCGTCCAGGCTCTTCTTCACGCCGGCCGCGCCCAGCGCCAGCGGCGAACCGGCCACCAGGGTGGCACGCACGCCGTCCATGTCGCCCGCGTGCGAAGCGGCCAGGAATGGCACCAGGGCCTGGCGGTAGGTCTCCATGGCGGCCTTGTCCTGCTCCAGCATCTTGCGGTCGGTCTCGTCGAAGATATTGTTCTTCGCGTAATCGGCCAGCACCTTGTCGAAGTTGGCGTGGGCATCGTTGTAAGCCTTGTCCAGCGCACTCTTGTCGGACAGGTTGGAGAAGACCGACAGGCGATACCCTGCCAGGCGGCTATCGCTCACCGCCGCTTTGGCAGCGTTAATGGCTGAGACACTGGGGATCAGCCTTGTCTGCACCAGTTCCATGCGCTGCTGGGCATCGCGCAACTGCCACAGGCCTTGGGCGCCGACAAACAACAGGCCGATAAGGGCGATTGCCAGGGTGATGATCAGTCGATTGCTGATTTTCATGATGGGATTTCATCCTTTGCAATTGGATTACTATCGCGGCCTTAGGAACATGCAATTGGCCACCCGTATTGATGACGACTAACATTCATTCATCGTCGCTGTCCAACCAAATATTCAGGAGCTCATCATGTCCCCACTCGGCATCTTCCACACCGCACTTGGCTTGCTGGCACTCGGCTCCGGCATCGCCGCCTACGCCCTGCACCGGGGCATCAGCCCGCGCAGCAAGACAGGCTTGTTATATATTGCCGCCACCCTGGTCGTCAGCCTGACCGGCTTCGGCTTGTTCGCCCATGGCGGTTTTGGCAAACCGCACGCCCTTGCCGTGCTCACCCTGCTGGTACTGGCCGTCGCCTTCGCTGCCGGTTCGCTTGGGTGGTTCGGCGCCGCCGGCCGCAAGGTCGAAACCGTCGCTTATTCCTTTACCTTCTTCCTGCACTTCATCCCCGGCATCACCGAGACCTTTACCCGGGTCCCGGTCGGCAACCCGGTATTCGAAAGCCCCGAAGCTCCTGCCCTGAAGGCGATTGCCGGGGTGCTGTTCCTGATCTTCCTGGCCGGCGCCCGCTACCAGCTCAAGGCTATGCCTTCAGAATTGCGTGGCCAGTGATTCGTGGAAGATCGGCGGCTGGACATCCGAACCGAAGGCGTTGTCGAGTTCTTCCAGGCGACGCTGCGGCACCTCCTTGAGGTCGGCAATCTGCGGGGTCCAGCGCAGCAGGCGATCCGCATCGAAGCGGTCGACGGCACAGGCAATCGCATAACCGCTCATGGCGCTGATACGGCTGCGTGCCTGGGCCTGTGCCTCGCGGATGGCCAGTACATAGCGCTCGACAGTCAAGCCGGTTGAAGGCGCCTTGCCAACGCGTTCGCGCAAGCGGGTCAGCAGGTCGGTGTGCGTCGCCAGCAGTTCCAGCAAGCCATAGCCCGGCCGTGCCGTCGCCACATCGTGCTCGCCACGCATCACGTAGGTGACAGCCAGCGGTTTATGGTTGCTGGTCACCACACGGATGCTGCCGCCCACCATCGACATGATGCTGAAATAGATGCCGTCTTTGATTGCAGCCTGGTCCCCTTGCGGCATCAGCTTCAACTGCTGGATTTCGATGATGACGCTGCCATCGGCATTGGAAAACAGTGCCGCGACGCCGGCCAAGGTCGCCGGTGCCGGATAGGTGGTGTAATCGCCAAGCGGGCGGAAGCCACGCGTGGCCAGCTGCGTCGCGTAATCGTCGATCAGGCTCCAGTCGACCTTCTGGCGCGCCAGCGGGCTGTCGCGATCGATGCGGACATACGAAGTGAGTTCCTGCAGGCGGGAAAGCATGCCCTTGCGGATCTTGTAAGCGATATGCAGGAAAGTCAGCAATGCTACGCCGCATACCAGCACGGCCAACCAGAGCACGCCGCCCGGCGCTTTGGGCAGGGGTGTAAGAACGACGGCCAGCGCGGCACATATGCTGCTGTTGACCACCGAATTCCTGAACATTGCCTTCTTCAAATGCAGCGCCATACGCTCTCCCAAAAGATGGGGAAAATTATAGCGACGTGGATGGGGTTAAAAATGCGCGCATTCTCACCATTCATGATGAAAGGTGCTGCGTGAACCAGTCGCGCGCCAGGCGTGCGACTTCTTCCAGCGCCCCCGGCTCCTCGAACAGATGGGTTGCCCCGGGCACGATGTCGATGCGTTTTTTGCAATGAAGATTAAGGAAGGCAGATTCGTTGAGTTCGATGACACCCTCGTCGCGGCCGCCGACGATGAACAGGGTTGGCGCAGCGACGCGCGCCAGCGCCACCTGGCCGGTCAGGTCCGGCCGGCCTCCGCGCGAAACCACGGCCGCCACGCCTTCCCTGCGCTCGGCTGCAAGCTGCAGGGCGGCGGCGGCGCCGGTGCTGGCGCCAAACAGGCCAAGCGGCAAGCCGCGCGCAGCCTGGGAAGCGGCCAGCCAGTCGGCCGCCAGCCCAAGGCGTTCGGTCAGCAGGCCGATATTGAAACGGGTGCGGTAGACATCGTCCTCTGCCGGCGTGAGCAAGTCCATCAGCAAAGTGCCGATGCCGGCAGTGCGCAGGGCGCCGGCAACGAAATTATTGCGCGGACTGAAGCGGCTGCTGCCGCTGCCATGGGCGAACAGGACTACGCCTGTCGCGCCGGTCGGCAAGTCGAGCGCGCCTTCCACTTCACCGGCCGGAGTGGGGATGCTGGCTGTTTCATGGTGCATAGCGGGCTTACCTCCTGGCCCACTATACCTCCGGCTTCATAGTCAGTGCGCGCGGATGGCCTTGAGTTCGGCGCCCAGCCAGGCCTTGCTTTCCACCGGCGCAGCCGAACCGCATTTGACCATATACGGCTTGCCGCTCGAACTGCTCGAACTGGCGCCGAGGTCGATGAACTGCTCGGCGTTCTTGACCAGGTCTTTCTTCTCCAGGTACTCCAGCTTGCGCAGCAGATGGGTTTTGGCGTCGGCGCCGTTGTACCAGCTACCGTTGCGGTTGAACTGGCAACCGGACGATTGCAGGCGGGTGAGCAGCGCATCGACTTCGGCGCGGGCTGGCGCAGGCAGCGGTGCGGCCTGGGCGCCGGCCTCGGCCAGCGCGAGTACAAGGACGAGGATCATGCGCATTATTTCTCCTTCCTGCGGACTTTGTAGGGCGCGAGGATATTCCCGCAGCGGATATTGCCGGCGGCGACGCGCGCATTGAAGGCATGCAGCTCTTTTTCCAGGCTGGCGCCCTCGGTATTCAGGCTGGCCGCGCGCGCATTCAATTCGTCCTGCCTGGCATTGTAGGCTGCGACGGCAGCACTGTCGGTACGATTGACCTGGGCCGACGCGGCTTCATGCGCCGCCAGTTCGGCCGAAGTGCGCTCGAGTGCGCCTTCGTGCTCGTGGAAGCGGCGCGCCAGTGCCTGGCGCTGGGGACGCAGTTCGCCCTCTTCCGCCATGCAGGCCTTATAAGCTGGGGTATCGGGCTGCGGCGGCATTGGCTGGGCGAAGGCGGCGCTGGTAAAAATGGTCGCAGCGCTTGCTGCGGCGAGTATCATATATTTCATCTGTGGGGCAAGGACTTTTCAGGCAACAAACAATTCAGATTTACAATCCTACAACATCCTCCCGCAAACCCGTGTGCTAATATGCGGCAGCCTTTTTTTGGCGATCCCAAAAGAGAAGATATTGGAGAGACAAGTGAGCATTTTTAGGACCAAGAACCTGGACGACATGGTAGCAGCCACCCGTACCCCGGGCGGCCTGCAGAAAGTGCTGGGTCCAATGGACCTGGTGCTGATGGGCATTGGCGCCATCGTCGGTACCGGCATCTTCGTCTTGACCGGCACCGGCGCACTGACCGCTGGCCCGGCCCTGACGATTTCTTTCGTTGTCGCGGCACTGGCCTGCGGTTTCGCCGCCCTGTGCTACGCCGAATTCGCCTCGACCGTTCCGGTTGCCGGCTCCATCTACACCTATAGCTACGCCACCCTGGGCGAGCTGGTGGCCTGGATGATCGGCTGGGACCTGATGCTCGAATATGGCCTGGCTACTTCTGCCGTGTCGGTGGCCTGGTCCGGCTACTTCCAGTCCCTGATTGCCGGCATCGGCATCCACCTGCCCGCCGCGCTGACCGCCGCACCGGGCGCCGTGCCTGGCGTGGCCACCGTCTTCAACCTGCCGGCCTTCGTGATCATGATCGTGCTGACCGCCATGCTGGGCTGGGGCGTGCGTGAATCGGCCCGCGTGAACAACATCATGGTCGTCATCAAAATCGGCGTGGTGATCCTGTTCATCGCCGTTGGCGCCGGCCACGTGCAGCCTGCCAACTGGCAGCCATTCATGCCATTCGGCCCTTCCGGCGTGATGAGCGCCGCGGCACTGGTGTTCTTCGCCTTCATCGGCTTCGACGCCGTGACCTCCGCCGCGGAAGAAGTGAAGCGTCCGGAGCGCGACCTGCCGATCGGCATTATCGGCTCGCTGGCCGTCTGCACCATCCTGTACGTAATCGTGGCCGGCATCATGACCGGCATCGTCCCTTACCAGCAATTCCTGGGCGTTGACCACCCAGTGTCGCTGGCACTGCAATACGCCGGTGAAAACTGGTTCGCCGGCTGGGTATCGCTGGGCGCCATCCTCGGCATGACCACCGTGATCCTGGTCATGGCCTACGGCCAGACCCGCATCATCTTCGCCATGTCGCGCGACGGCCTGCTGCCGAAGAAGCTGTCCCAGGTACACCCGAAATACCACACCCCGTTCTTCGCCACCTGGATGGTCGGCCTGATCTTCGGCTTCATCGCTGCCCTGGTGCCGCTGAACGTGCTGGCCGAGCTGGTCAACATGGGCACCCTGGCTGCCTTCTGCCTGGTGTCGATCGCCGTGATCATCATGCGCAAGAAGCGCCCTGACCTGCACCGCGCCTTCCGCTGCCCTGGCGTGCCGGTCGTTCCAGGCCTGGCTGTCGCGTTCTGCCTGGCGCTGATGGCCTTCCTGTCGGCCATTACCTGGCTGGCCTTCGGCATCTGGCTGGCCATCGGCCTGGTGGTGTATTTCGGCTACTCGCGCCACCGCTCCGAACTCGGCAAAGCGAAGTAAGCTGCAAGCTCTCCCCATGAAAGCCCGCAACCGCGGGCTTTTTTTATTGTTGCGCGCCTACCACGAAAAGTAGCGGGGCTGCCGGCAATCTGTAACACTTGGCCCCGTAGTCAGCTTGTTCATACCACTAATAACGGGAGAGAGCATGACGATGAAAAGAATGTGCAGCGCGCTAGCCGCGCTTTCAGCAGCCAGTTTCGCCATCCAGGCAGGCGCCCAGGAATCAGGCCCTACCGTCACCATCAGCGGCTTCGGCACCGCCGCCCTCACCTCCACCGACACCAACGACGCAGAGTTCATCCGGCCCAACCAGGCTTCCGGCGTGAAGAAGGATTGGCGCACCGGGGTCGATTCGAACTTCGGCATCCAGGCCACGGTCAAGGTCAACGACATGATTTCGTTCACCGGCCAGGGCCTGGTGCGCAAGGATGCCATCGACCATTACCGCGCCCAGGCCGCATGGGCCTTTGCCAAGTTCAAGATCAACGATGACTTCAGCGTGCGGGTCGGGCGCATGGGCGCGCCGATCTACATGATTTCCGACTTCCGCAACGTGGGTTACGCCAACACCATGCTGCGCCCGCCGGCCGAAGTCTATCGCCAGGTCACGCTCGACTCCTTCGACGGCGCCGACCTGCTCTACCAGCACAGTTTCGGCGACACCTCGCTGAGCGTGCAACTGGGCACGGGCCGCGCCGACGTCGACCTGCCGTCGCAGACTATCGAATTCCGCAAGGCGATCATGCTGCACGTGGTGGCCGAAAACGGCCCGTTCACGCTGCGCTTCGGCCGCGCCCAGGCCGACTTCAGCCTGGTCGACAATCCCACCCTGGCCGGGCTGCTTACCACGCTGCGCGCTGTCGGGCTCGGGACTGTGGCCGACATGATGCCGGCGCGAGACGTGAAAGGCACATTTACCTCCGTCGGCGGGACGATGGACTGGAAGAACGTGGTGCTGCAAGCCGAATACGCGATGCGCCGCACCGATACGCTGCTGGTGCAGGACACCAATTCCTGGTACGCCATGGCCGGCTACCGCTTCGGCAAATTCCTGCCCTACTACTACCACGGCAACATCACGCAGAAATCGCCGCGCAGCGTGGCAGGCATGCCGACCACCGGACCGCTGGCCCCGATCACTTTCGCCATCAACGGGCCGGCCGGGCTGGCGAAAGCCGCACTGCAATCGTCGGATGCGATCGGCATGCGCTGGGACTTCTACAAATCGCTGGCCTTGAAAGTCCAGGTCGACCACATCAAGCCCAAGGATGGCGCCGGCGCCTTCATCAATCCCGCGCCGGGGTTCAAGGGGCCGGTGAACGTGTATGCCGTAGCACTCGACTTCGTGTTCTGAGGAGGCAGCCATGGACAAGCGAATCAAGCCGCTGCTTGCCGCAGCGATGATGTGTGCCGCCCTGCCCGCGCTGGCAGCCGAAATTGTGGTGATCGTGAATGCGAAGAACCCGGCCTCGCGCATGTTCAGCGAGCAGGCGGCCCAATTCTTCCTCGGCAAATCAACCCTGTTCACGCCGATCGAACACACCGAAGGCCCGCTGCGCAATGAGTTCAGCCAGAAGGTGCTGGGCAAGGACAGCGCCCAGGTCAAGGCGCAGTGGTCGAAGCTGGTGTTTACCGGCAAGGGCACGGCGCCCAAGGAATACGGCTCCAGCGCTGAAGTGAAGAAAGCCGTGGCCGCCGACGTCCAGGCCATCGGCTATATCGAGAAGTCCGCCGTCGACGACAGCGTCAAGGTCATCCTCACAGTGCAGTAAATTGGCACAATCGCGGCGGCCGGCCCGCCGCGATGCTGCCGCTCGTGCGATGATGAGCGCAATGCGCCATCCCGTCCTTACCTACATCATCGCCATGCTCATGCTGAGCACCCTGGGCATCTACGTCCAGGAGGCGCGGCTCGATCCGGTCACTACCGTATTCTTCCGCTGCGCCATCGGCGCCGTGGCGCTGGCGCTCTACTGCGGCTGGAAAGGCATGTTCCGGCGCGCCAGCATGCCGCCGCGCGCTTTCGGCCTGGCGGCGTTCAGCGGCGTGCTGATGGTCATTAACTGGGTCACTTTCTTCGAAGCCATTCGCCGCATCGGCATCGCCGTCGCGACCATCGTGTTCCACGTGCAGCCCTTCATGGTGCTGCTGCTTGGCGCCCTCTTATTGCGCGAGCGCCTGGCGGCCAACAAGCTGGCCTGGGTGGCAGTTGGCTTCTGCGGCCTGGCGCTGGCCTGCGGCGTGCGTTTCGATGAACCGATGGATGCCAACTACCTGCTGGGCATCGCCAGTACCCTGACCGGCGCCCTGGCCTATGCCGGCGTGACACTGACCACCAAGTCGATGCGCGGCACCCCGCCGCATTTGACTGCCCTGGTGCATTGCATGACCGGGGCGCTGCTGCTGGGCGCTTTCAGCACCATTCCGGCGCAAGGCCTGAGCGCCGCGCAATGGGGCTGGCTGGGCACCCTGGGCCTGGTGCCGACGGCGATCGCCTACGTCATGATTTACGGCGCCACGCCGCGCATGGAAACGGCGGCGATTGCGGTGCTGACTTTCATCTATCCCGCTGCGGCGGTGTGCTGGGACTACGTGGTCTACGGCCACCTGATCGGCGGCTGGCAAGTGGCCGGCTTCGCCCTGATCGTGCTGGCCAGCCTGGGTGTCAACCTGGACTGGGCGCACCGAACATCGCTTCGGCGCGCTGGAACAGGATCCACGAAGTAGCCACATATTTGTCGCCGCTGCGCGATACATTCCCTTTGTGGGTATGGGTGAAGCCGGCCGGCGCGATGATGAGCCGGCCCTGGCGCGCTTCCACCTTGCGCTGCTGGTAGTAGAACTCCGTCTCGCCGCCTTCCGCCACGTCGTTCAGGTAAAACTGGAACAGCAAAGCGCGATGCAGCGTTTCGCAGCTCGCGTTCTGCGGATAGATCTCGGAATGCCAGTGATGGTAGCCGCCGCTATTCTGCAGATACTTTTGCACGTTGATCGGCCCGCAGCGATACATCGACTGGATCAGCTCCGCCAGGTAAGGCCGGCCGCAGCGTTCGAAATTATCGATATTGAGCGTGACCGGCTGGCCGCTGTCCGGATCGGCGACCCGCGGCGACAGGGCTCCGGTCAGCAGCATGCGGTACTTGTCCATGTAGGCCGACAAATGGGACAGCACGCTGGCCATCATCAGGTTGGACACGTCGTTCCAATCGGCATGCTGGCTGATGGTCAGGTCGTAGCTGTCCTTCTTGGCCACGTCCACGCCCTGCCCGGTCTTGCCGCGCACGGCTTTGCCGCTGGCCTCGAAGCGCGCCAGGATTTGCCGGCATTGATCGGGCGTCAAGGCGCCATCGTAGATTTCAATAAAGTCGTCCATGCCGGGCAGCATACGGCAAATTTGGCTTTCGTTTGTTAAGTTTGAGACATGCAAGTGCGAAGTGTCCCATTCTTAACAAATGTGTATGCCATTTTCAACACACGGATACAACTGGAGACATTTTGATAGATTTTCGGCATTTTTCTCCCTACACTCAGTTCCAGTCGAGTGAAAACATTTTCACTACGGCAAAAATAATTCATGCCGAACAACGGCTCACGGGATAAACACCTTACACAGAGTGGAGATTTTCATGGTTCAGAAGCAATTCCAGGTTTCCAAAATCGCACTGGGCGCCAAGCTGCTGGCTGGCGCCATCGCTTTCGGCGCAATGGGCAACGCTTTCGCGGCAGACGATACCGCGCGCTACATCGTGACCTTCCAGGCTGGCAAATCCGGCAACATCAAGCAGCACGTTGCCAAGCTGAAGGGCAAGCTGAAGCATGAAGTGTTCGGCGCCGACGCGATGGCAGTTGAACTGTCCAAGGCCGAACTGGCAAACCTGAAAAAGCACGCTGACGTGATCGACGTCGAAGAAGACGTCAAGCGCTATCCATTCGCCACCACCTCGCCTTCCACCGGCACGCCTTACCAACTGGGCCAGCTGGTACCGTGGGGTATCAAGGCGACCCAGGCTGACCAGCTGTCCGACGCCAACACCGCCAACCGCAAGGTCTGCATCATCGACTCCGGCTACGACCGCGCGCACGAAGACCTGAACGGCAACAACGTAACCGGCGAGTACGATTCCGGCACCGGCTGGTGGTACACCGATGAAAACCACCACGGCTCGCATGTGGCAGGCACCATCGCCGCAATCAACAACAGCGGCACCGGCGTGGTCGGCGTGAACCCGAACAAGAACCTGAAGCTTCACATCGTCAAGGTATTCGGCGCCGACGGCTGGGCCTATTCCTCGACCCTGGCCACCGCCGTCAACAAGTGCGTGACCGCTGGCGCGAACGTGATCTCGATGTCCCTGGGCGGCGGCGGCTCCAGCAAGACCGAACAGCGCGCTTTCGACTCCGCACAGTCAAAAGGCATCCTGTCGATCGCTGCGGCAGGCAACGACGGCAACACCGTGGTGTCCTACCCAGCCGGCTACTCCAGCGTGATGATGGTCGCGGCCGTCGACGAATTCAAGAAATGGGCAACCTTCTCGCAATACAACAGCAAGGTTGAGATTTCCGGTCCAGGCGTGGCCGTACTGTCGACCGTGCCGATGGGCGCCGGTTCCGAGTCCCACCTGACCGTTGGCGCCAGCACCTACGCTCCTGGCGACATGGACGGTTCGCCGAAGCTGTCGCGCACCGCACCGCTGGCCGACTTCGGCCTGGGCGATGCAGTCAACAGCGCCGTCTCGGGCAAAGTCTGCCTGATCCAGCGCGGCACCGTGGACTTCGCCACCAAAGTTTCGAACTGCCAGGCATCCGGCGGCGTCGGCGCGATCGTGTACAACAATGCAGCTGGCGCGTTCGGCGGCACTCTGGGCACCACCGTGACCAGCATTCCATCGGTCACCGCGACCGATGTTGACGGCGCAGCGATGAAAGCCCAGCTGGGCCAGTCCGCAACCGTGGAAGTGAAGGCCACCAACTACGCCTTCTTCGACGGCACCTCGATGGCGACCCCGCACGTGTCGGCGGTCGCAGCGCTGGTATGGTCCTACTTCCCGACCTGCACCGGCTCGCAGATCCGCTCCTCGCTGACCAAGTCCGCACTGGACCTGGAAACTGCCGGCAAAGACAACAAGACCGGCTACGGCATGGTGCAAGCCAAGGCAGCCTACGACCGCATCAAGTCCCTGGGCTGCGGCAACTAAGTTACCGCTTTCTCCAAAGCACGAAGGGCGCCTTGCGGCGCCCTTTTTTTACTACTGGAAGCGCTCGTTTCCTACGATGGCGATATTGCGTACGCCGAGCCGCTGTGCCGTGGACAGCACGCCAGCTACCACCTTGTACGGCGCGAGGCCGTTGGAGCGCAGCTGGATGCTGTCATCGCCTTTCAGCGCCGCCAGCTTTTCTTCCAGCGCAGCGCGGCTTGCAAGCTGGGCGCCGTTCCACCACAGCGTGCCGTCGAAATCGACTTCCAGCGTCTGGGCCAGTTTTTCGATGGCGCCGCTGGGCCGCGGCATGTCCATGCCGATAGCGTGGTTGGCTTTGGGGATGGTGACGATCAGCATGATGATCAGGACCAGCATGACGTCAATCAGCGGCGTCATGTTCAGCTGGTTCAGGGGCTCCGCTTCGGTCGATGCGGGTGATGCGGACAGTGCTGCAGCGCGTGAATAACGCATGGTGCCTCCTCAGGTTAGTGTTATCAAAACGAACAACTCCGGAGTGAGGCCAATATACCGCGTGGAAACAACAGTTGCGAAAAGATTAGAAGGAGCCCTCTAACTCCACCCAGGTTGGCGCATGGTCGCTGGGCTTTTCCCGTCCCCGCACGACGCGGTCGACTTCCGCCCCGCGCAAATGCGGGGCCAGCACAGGATTCAGCAGCAGGTGGTCGATGCGCAGTCCGGCGTCGCGGCCGAATGCGTTGCGGAAGTAGTCCCAGAAGGTGTAGATCTTTTCGTCGGGATGCATGGTGCGCAGGGCGTCGGTCCAGCCCTGCCCGACCAATTTGGCGAAGGCGGCCCGCGTTTCGGGACGGAACAGCGCGTCGTCAACCCAGCGTTCGGGCTTGTAGACATCGAGCTCGGTCGGCATCACGTTGTAGTCGCCTGCCATGATGACCGGCTTCTTCGATGCCACCAGTTCTTCGCCACGCGCGATCAGGCGATCGAACCATTTGAGCTTGTAGTCGAATTTGGGGCCGGGCGCCGGATTGCCATTCGGAAGATAGAGGCAGGCAACCATCAGCTTGCCCACCATCGCTTCAATATAGCGGCTCTGCACATCTTCCGGGTCGCCCGGCAAGGCGCGGCCCAGCTCCACCGGCGTCGTTCCGCGCGCCAGGATGGCTACGCCGTTCCAGCTTTTCTGGCCGTGCCAGACGGCGCCATAGCCGGCGTCATTGATCGCAGCTTCGGGGAATTTTTCGTGCGGGGCTTTCAACTCCTGCAGGCACACCACGTCAGGCTGGGTTTCATTCAGCCATTGCAGCAGCGCCGGCAGGCGGGCGCCGATTCCATTGATGTTGAAGGTCGCAACTCGCATGGCGACCATTATGCACAAACAGGATCAGTTGCGGCGCATGACGATGGCCGGCAGGCGCCGGCCGCCAGCGGAGGCGAAATAATCTTCGATTTTGCCGATTTCGGCAAAGCCTTCGGCGCGGTAAATGCGCCGGGCGGTGTCCCATTCGGGGTTGACGATCAGGATCGAACTGCGCAGGCGTGGATGGCGGGCGAACATTTCGGCCAGGGCATCGCGGAACAGCCGGCGCCCCCACCCCGTGCCGCGTGTGGCGGGATCGACCACCATGGAGGAAATGTAGACTTCCTCGCCTTGCGGCATATGGGTCTCGGCCGCCGCATGGTTGCGCGCGAACCGCGCCGGATCGAAGCTTTGCTCCAGCGGCCAGAACTCGGCGCAGAGATAGCCATACAGGCGCCCTGCTTCGCCGGCCAGGACCCAGCACCCTTCAGGCGCGGCAGACAGGCGCTCGGCGAACGCCTCCTCGGTCTCCTGGATCGCTTCCGCAAAGCCGGCTCGTTCGAGCCGCATGATTTCGGCCATGTCGGCCGCCACGGCTGGCCGCAGGGTGTACGGCATTACTGCTGCTTGGGGCAGCCTTGCGCCACGCTGCGCACCTTGAAGGCGGCAACGGATTCGCCTTCGGTCACGACTTTCAGGCAGATGCCGTCATAGGAAACGAAAAAGTGAGTGCATTGGCCGCTGGCGGCTTCGCAGGAACGCAGCTCGGGGAACTGGCCCTGGAGCTGGCGCTCCCATTCGGTCGCGGCATTGCGATGGTCGGCGCGCCAGCCCGCATCGATCACTTCCTTGCGGGCCTTGGCGTATTTCATACCCACGAGGTTGTCCCACGTATTGGCTGGCTGGGGGGTGGCGGCGGCAGTACCGACGGCCAGGGCCATTGAAATGGCCGTTATCAATCTGGTGACATTCATGAATTGTTCAGGAATATTATTAAGAACTAAATCAATTATGCCACGCAGAAAGAACACCCCGCCAGAGTTATATACAACATTTCAGGGTTTCGTGACGCACACTACAACCTTGCCGAAATTGCTGCCGCGCAACAAGCCGATCAACCCTTCCGGGGCCCGCTCCAAGCCGTCCAGGACGTCTTCGAACAGCTTGATCTGGCCCGCCGCGACCCAGGCCGACATGTCCCGGGCGAAGTCTTCATAGCGGGTTTCATAGTGATCGAGGATGACCATGCCCTGCATCAGGATGCGCTTTTGCAGGATGGTCGACATCACTTTCGGCAGCCGGTCTGCCTCTTGCGACGCACCATTCTGGTTGTATTGGGCGATTACGCCGATCACCGGCACGCGCGCGCCGATGTTCAAAAGAGGCAACACTGCATCGAACACGGCCCCGCCCACGTTTTCGAAATAGACGTCGATCCCATTTGGCGCAGCTTCGGCCAGCTTTTGCGCCAACTGCGGATCGTGGCGGTCCAGGGCGACGTCGAACCCCAGTTCATCCCTGGCGAAGGCCACTTTATCGGCGCCGCCGGCGATGCCAATCACGCGCGCGCCTTTCAGCTTGGCCAATTGACCGACGATGGAACCGACCGCACCAGTCGCTGCCGCCACCACCACCGTTTCGCCTGGCTTGGGCTGGCCGATATCGAGCAGGCCGACATAAGCGGTGAAGGCCGGCATGCCCAGGCCGCCCAGCGCCAGCGAGGGTTGTTTCATGTCGCCCAGGGCACGCAAGTCGCTGCCATCGGACAGCGCGTAATCCTGCCAACCCGCGTTGCCAAGCACGATCTCGCCGGCCGTGAAGCCTGGATGGCGCGATGCCACCACGCGGCTGACGGTGCCGCCGACCATGGTGGCGCCCAGCTCAACGCGCGGCGCGTAGGCAGGAGGGATTTCGTCCATCAGGTTGCGCATGTACGGGTCGAGCGAGAGATAGAGGGTGCGCAGCAGTACCTGTCCTTCCCCCGGCTCCGGTACCGGCCCTTCTTCCAGGCGAAAGTCACCTGGCACCGGCGCGCCTTGCGGGCGGGAGGCGAGAACGATGCGGCGGTTGATAGTGGCAGTCATTTGATGCTCCTTTCAGTATTAGACCAGTCGTCTAGTCATTGAGAACAAAAAAGCGGGTGCCTTTATGGCGCCCCGCCCGGTTCAAGCGTGCTGCGTTTGATTCAGTACTTGCTGCGTTCCCGCCATTGCCGTATCGAGCGGCGCGCGGTCATGGTTGATCTTCGCGAGCAGGCTTGCGCCCACCCAGCTTTGGTAAAGTGCGACGGCCAATACTTTGGCATCCAGGCCTTGCGGCAGCGAGCCATCAGACATGCCGCGCTCAATGCACTGCCCCAGCCGCGACGTGATGCCGCTGACGCCGCGATGCAGCGATGCGCGCAGCGCTTCCGACAGGTCGCTCACTTCCGCGCCGAGCTTGACGGCCAGGCACTGACTGGATTCTCCCAACTGGCATTCACGCCAGTCTTCAAAGTAGTTCAGCAGGCCTTCCCGCCCGGTTGCGCTTTGCGCCAGCAATTCGTCGATGCGCGACAGAGTGCGCTCGAAATAGCTGTCGATGACGGCCGCGCCAAAAACTTCCTTGGAGCCGAAGTAATGATAGAAAGAGCCTTTCGGCACCTTGGCTGCGCCCAGGAGTTCAGTCAGCCCGACGCCGTTGAATCCCTTGTGCATGAACAGCGGCATAGCCGCATCGATGATGCCCTGGCGAACGTCGGCGTAATTGGTGGAAGTCATGTGGCACAGTCTAAGCTGAATTAGACCAGTCGTCTAGCAATATTTTTGACTCAGGTCATTCCGATCCTGGAAAGGGTCGTGGCACCATGCATGCATGAAGATCCGTAAAACACTCCTGGCCGCGATGCTGGCCATGCCCGCGCTGGCCATGGCTGCCACGCCCGTCATCAACGTCTACAAGAGCGCGACCTGCGGCTGTTGCGAAGCGTGGGTCAAGCACTTGCGCGACAACGGCTTCAAGGTGGAGGCGCACAACGTCGCCAACCCTTCCGACATGCGCGAGAAGATGGGGATTCCGGACCGTTTCGGCTCATGCCATACGGCCGTGGTGGACGGCTATGCGATTGAAGGCCATGTGCCTGCGGCGGAGGTCAAGCGCCTGCTGGCCGCCAAGCCGAAGGCGAAGGGCCTGGCCGCCCCGGGCATGCCGCTTGCCTCGCCTGGGATGGAAGGTCCGCGCAAGGACGCTTATGATGTTTTGCTTGTGATGCCTGACGGCTCATCCAGGGTCTACCAGCATTACAACTAAAGCGCGAGCAGCAGCAAGGCGACGCCGACGATGGCCATCAATGCGTGGCCGACCATGACGGCATTGGGTATCAATACACCCTGCTGGTGGCGGCCAAGGTTCATCCAGACGCCGCCAGCCGCAGCCAGCAGCAACGCCAGCAAGCCGATCTGGGCCAGGTCCGGCACCTGCGAGAAGATCGTTACGTAGGCCAGCAGGGTCACGCCGGCCGCAGCGATAAAGCCATGCAGCATCGCAATCCAGTGCGGCGGATTAGCCTTTTTGCCCAGGCGGATCAAGGCCATGACGATGCCGCCAGCCGCAGCGACACCAAACAGCACACAGGCAACAAATAAGATAGTTTGGGTATCCATGCAGGCATTCTGCGCCCGCATCCTGCGACCGTTCGGTGCGCTGTCTCACGCAGCAGCCAGCGCTTCGCTCAGCAGTCGATCCAATTGCTCAGCATTGGCATATCCGGGACTGACGTCGCGCACACCGTCGCCGGTATCGAGCAGCAAAGACGGGAAACTGCTGACGCCAAGCTTGCGCGTACGAGTGAAGTCAGCATGGGTCTCAGCAATGGTGGCCGGTTCGCGCCAGGTGTAGAGGAAGCCGGCTGCGCTGATGTCCTGGCCTTGCCGTTGCAGCTCAGCGGCGCCAATATCCGCCAGCTGCTTTCCGTCCGTGGTGTCGCGCCCTTCTGCGTAGAAGGCGTGCTGGAAGGCGCGGAACATCGCCAGCAAGTCGGACTGCGGCGCCAGGCGGCGCGCGGCGACCACGGCACGGCACACTGGTTCCGTATCGTAGATAAAGCCCTGCCGCGCCACGAAGGCTTCACGGTTGAACGGCAAGCCGCTCGCGGCCTCCACGCGCGCCCAGTGCTGCAGGCGGAACTGCTTGGCCGCATCGTCCAGGACCTCCGTGCCGCCGGCGCGCAGGCCACCGACCACGATTTCCAGCTCCAGTGCGGGGTGCGCGGCACGCAGTTGCGCCAACTCCTTGCCAAAGCCATAGCACCAGGAGCACATCGGGTCGCCAACATATACAAGTTTCATTACGTTCTTCCAAAGGGTTATCGATGGAAGGCACTATACTGTCGGCCCCTGCACCGAAAAATGGGGCGCGGGGCAAGACTATCTATACGTGATGTAACAAATGGAAGCAAAGCCTGAACTCCGCAGCCTGGCGCTGCAATGCCTGGTTGAACCTGATCCTGCCGCCAAAGTGTCCGCAGTCGCCGCGATGGCAGAAGCCTGGGCCGGCGGTGTGCTGGTGCTGGACGCGGCGGCCGCGCTGGCCACACCCGCTGCGCAGATCCCCGGTCGCCCTGCCCGCCCGGAACTGGTGGCGCCGCGCCTGGTGGGCCGCCGCTCGATGGCTACGGTCGAAGGCCGCGCCATGCTGGTGCACGCGCTGGCGCATATCGAATTCAATGCCGTCAACCTGGCGCTGGACGCAATCTGGCGCTTCCCCGGCATGCCGGAACAGTTTTATACCGACTGGCTGCGCGTGGCAAAGGAAGAGGCTTACCACTTCTCGCTGCTTTCGGCCCACCTCTCCACGCTCGGTTGCGCCTACGGCGTCTACACTGCCCACGGCAGCCTGTGGGAGATGGTAGAGAAGACCACAGGCGACGTGATGGCGCGCATGGCCCTGGTGCCGCGCACACTGGAAGCACGCGGACTGGATGCGATCCCGCCGCTGCGCGCCAAGCTGGCCCAGGCTGGCGACGAGGCGGCAGCCGCCATCCTCGACATCATCCTGCGCGACGAAATCGGCCACGTGGAAATCGGCAACCGCTGGTATTGGCACCTGTGCAGGCTGCGCGGACTTGACCCGATCTCGACCTACGACGAACTGGTGGTACAGTACAAAGCCACCGTGCGCGGCCCGTTCAACATGGAAGCACGCCGCAAGGCAGGCTTCAGCGAGGAGGAGCTGCGCGCGTTGCCAGAGCAATGACTGGCGCCGCCAGCAACCCTGCTGCGTCGTCAAGCGGTTGGCAGCCAGCGCGGCTTGGTGTCCGTGTGCAGCTCATGCTGCACCGGCCCGTCATATTCAGGCTCCATGGTGCCGAGCGTGATGGCAATACGGTCCGGCGTCTGCGTGCTGCGCCAGGTCAAGGTCGAGCCGCACACCTTGCAGAAACCGCGCCGGCCATGATCGGAGGAATGGAACTCGGCCACCAGCTCGGCGCCTTTTTCGAAACTGAAGCCGGCGCTGGCGACATTGGCGTAAGTGCCCGACGCCGCGCCATGCTGCTTCTGGCACATGGTGCAGTAACAATGGCTCGCACCGCTGACCGACTTTCTGTCGGCTTTGTATTCAACGCCGCCGCACAGGCAGCTACCCCGCAGATATTCCGTCATGCTGTATCTCCTTTGGAGGAATGCCGGGAATGATAATATATCCAGGCAATCAAGGGAGACGCTCATGACGACCGAAGCCATGCCTTTCCGCACCCTGCTCTACCGCTTCATCTTCTTCGACTGGCTGTTCAAGGACGTGAGCGCGGCACGCAACGTGATCGAGCGCCACGCCGCCCTGCAGCACAACAAGTACATGAGCCGCTATCTCCCGATTTACTTCCGGCGCTGGACCGTCATGGCGACCTTCGACTTTGGCCTGGGCTGCCTGTTCGAACGCGCGTTGCAGGCCACCGTGGTGTCGGCCTACTTCTTTACCTGGTCGTGCGTGACCGTGGCCGGGATGGTGGTGATTGCCGCGGCATGGGTCTTCCTGAGCTTCGGGCGCCTTAGTTGATGCAAAATTGAGCAGCCAGTTTATTCTCATTAGAATCATGGCTTTAGCACACGGAGGGATTCCTTGTTAACAGACTTTTCCACAGAAACCGTTAACAACTCCCTGCAGCGCCGCCTCGACCGTTTCGAGCTGTTCGACAGCATGGACAGCCCCGCCCTGAACCTGACCTTCGTGCTGGAGCTGCCGGACTTTCGCCCGTGGTGCAAAGCGCAGGGCCTGCCACCTTTCCACGTGATGCTGTGCGCCGTGCTGCGCTCCGTTCTGAAGGTGGAGAATTTCCGCTACCGCATCCTGGACGGCAAAGTAATCCGGATCGATCGCCTGACACCGTCTTTCACGGTCAAGAACCAGCACAACGACCTGAACTTCGCCCAGTTCGACTGGTCCGACGACTTGCGCGAGTTCGTTGCGCGCGGCGTGGCGGCGCGCGAGCAAGCATCGAATATGGAAGCGCTGAACCGCAAATATCGCAGCATGACTCCGCGCGAAGCAAAGGAGCAGGTATTCGTCACGTGCATACCGTGGCTGAATTTCACCTCGATCCAGCATCCGACCGCAGTGCTGGCGCAGCCGGATATTCCATCGTTCGCGTGGGGTAAATTCAGGGATGCCGGGGCCGGACGCCTTGAGTTGCCATTCTCGGTGCAGGTGCATCATGGCTTCGTCGACGGCTATCACATTCACCTGTTCGCCGAACAGGTGGCCACCGAGCTCACAGCGATGATGCAGGCTTAGGCGAGGCGGATGTCGCGCGCGCCCGCTGCGGCAAGACGCGATAACAAGTCTTCCAGCGCCTGCACGGGCGCTGAGCCCAGGTCCAGTTCAACCGCGACAAGTGCTCCTTCCGGCCGCGGATCGCTCGCAAAATGGACCACGCCGAACAGCCCTTCTGCGTTCAGGCGATTGGCATCTTCGGGATCGAACCAGTCCATGAACCATGGCGCCAGCACCGCCCCCACCTGCTCCGGGACCAGGCCGCCCACACGCAACGCCACCGCGTCCCACACAAAAGGCGCGACATAGACAATGGCGGGAGGAAGCGGCAAGGTGTGCACGCTGAACTGCATGCGTGTGTGCGAGTCGATCGACAGCAGCTTGCCCGCCTGCGCTCCGCGCCGTGGAACCAGGTCCGCCCGCATCGGCAGGTCGTATTCGCCATCGAGGGCAAGGCTGCCGTCGTCGCGCCGCAGTGCCGCTTCCACATGGGCGTTCGCGGACGAAGCAACTGCATCAGCGAACGTGGCGGCATAGGCCATGCGAATGACAGAAAACAGCTCCGTCATCGGTTCACAGCACGCTTGGCAGGGTAATGTAGACGAGCCCACTTAACAGCAGCAACGAAGCGCATGCGACGAGACGATTGAGCGATTGCTCCCAGGCGTGGTCGCGGGTGCGGGCCATGCGCGCATCGGCCGCAGCCTGGATGCGCTCGAACTCTTCATCCGTCACCGCAGTGGCAACGATGTGCAGGGGGTTGTGGAGCAGCTCGATCGCATCATCGTATTGGTGTGCGAGCCAGATGCAAAGTACCCGTCCTTCTTTCGACGGTTTGGACGGCTCGAATACCGGAATGCCTGCGTGGGACAAACGATCCCACGCATCTTCGTATTCGAGCTCACAAGTTGTGACAAAGACCTGACGCATAGGGCGGTATGGTAACCGCCAAGGAGGCCTTAGAAACTCTCAGAATTTCACTTATCAAATAATTTTATTT
>Ga0207425_1000119_pt1 | contig 74008 bp, 54 predicted proteins | sample AraplaF_Col_mTSA_FD_184255 | JGI IMG/M metagenome (GOLD analysis project Ga0207425, IMG submission 184255) | Arabidopsis root microbial communities from the University of North Carolina, USA - plate scrape MF_Col_mTSA (SPAdes) (version 3) | ecosystem: Host-associated > Plants > Roots >...
TGTAGGAGATACATAGCCTAAACGCAACTTTTTTCGTGGTATCGGCGGCTGGTACCAATACGAATCAGGTGGGGAAATCGTAATAAAATCAAGGACCTCTGGCCCTCGTTGATAATCGAGTGGGAGTGAGTTACCTTGTGGTAACCAAGATTTTCGTGCTCGCCTGACTCGTAAAGCCCTGTTTTTACAGGGCTTTATTTTTGGATGCAAATCTTTGTCAGGTGATTCGCACTATTGTGCCGCAGAATTATCAACGAGATTTGATCAAACCAGCATTGACTGCTGGGCGAAGATGCCTGCCATCGCGCCTTGAGATGATGCCTGAGTGACCGAGGGCAAGAAGGGCGTCGTGAGGTCGCCGGCGGCGTAGATGCCGGGCATGCTGGTTTGGCGACTCTCGTCGACCTCGAGGACGATGCCGGTGGGGGTATCTGCCGTTGCGAGGCCGAGTGATGCATGCAGGCTCGCGGACGGCTTGTTGCGAGGATGGGCAAACAGGACGTCTACCGCGACTTTGCGGTGGGTATCGAGATTGACGGTGCTGACATGGCCTTCCTGATGGGCGATCTCAATGATTCGGCCAATGGCGACAGGTATGTTGCGACGCGCCAGATCGGCCTGGATTTCGGGCGGAATATCATGGCCATCAGCGAAAACAGTCAATTTGTCGGTCCAATCCCGGAATAGCCTGGCAGACTGGTGCGACTGCGGGCCGGACCAGACGAGGCCCCAATGCTGGCCGGCGACTTCAAAGCCGTCGCAATATGGACAGGGCACGATAGATGTGCCCCAGCATTCGGTAAAGCCCGGAACATCAGGCATCTGGTCGGCGACTCCATAGCTCAGGATCAGGCGGCGTGCCTTCAGCTGTTCGTTATCGTCTGTGAGGACGCAAAAATTGTCGATTGCGCCAGACACGCTCTCGGCGCGGGAATTGACCAGTCTGATCGTTGGATAGCGCGCCAGCTGCTGCCGCGCCTCTTCCAGAATGTCCAGCGGCGGCTTGTGATCATGGCCAAGCAGGCCATGCGAATGGCCTGCAAAGCGGTTACGCGGCCGGCCGGTATCGAGAACCGTGACCTTACGGCGGGCACGGCCGAGCTGCAGGGCGGCGGCGAGACCGGCAAAGCTGCCTCCGATGATGATGACGTCATGCATGGTGATGGCTCCGAGCTGTAGATGAGGATTGGGTTAAGGCTGGCTTGAATCTTTGTGGTACTGTACGGTATCATAATTAATGAATTTGAATACTGTCAAGTACTGGAATTGCCATGGCCAACATTAGCCAAGGCCGGCGCGGCCGGCCCGCCAACGAGGCGCTTCGCCAAACGATCGTCGACGCCGCCTGCGAACTCTTTGTCGAATTGGGTTTTCAAGCGACGACCATGGACAAGGTCGCGCAGCGGGCGAAGATATCCAAGCTAAGCATCTATCGGCACTTCGAGAACAAGGAAGCCCTGTTCAGCGCGGCCATGGAGGCCCACTGCCATCCGTTTGCAACGCAGGCCCTTGTTGAAGATGTCGATGGTTCGGCCGGCGATCAGCTCAAGGCCGTGGGGGCATCCCTGCTTCGTACGCTGTTGAGCCCGGACGTCCGCAGTGTCGAAGCCATGGTCTTGGCCGACAAGACGAATCAAAAGTCGTTAAGCAAGCTCCATTTCGAAGCCGGTCCCGCGCATGTCATCGGCCAAATCGAGGCCCTGTTGCGTCAGATGCACGCGAAGGGGATTCTAAAAGTGCCCGATCCTCTCCGGTCCGCTCGCTTGTTTGCCGCGCTTTTCAAAGGATCTGATCTCCTGCTTATCGCACGTTTCGATGAGGAGAGGGCAGAGGACGACAACGAAATCGAATCCTATTGCCGGTCGGCCGTCGAAATGTTCATCGCCGCGCATGGCCATTAATTTTTAGCTGGCACTGAAATCGTCGGATTCCGCGTGCTCAACCTCCCAGCGCCTTGAAAGCCGCGACGGCGGCGCGGGCGGACTCAGTTTGAGCTTGGGCTTGCACGTCGGCCGCACGCAGCAGATTTTCATCGGCGTGCAGCACTTCGATGAGGCTGACGGTCCCTTGCTGGTAGGCTGCAAATGAGGCCGCACGCGCGCGGCTAAGTGAATTCACGCCGTCGGTCAGAATGCTGGCTTGCTGTTCGCGGTTGACTAGGGCCGACAAGGCATTTTCAACGTCTTCCACGGCATGCAGGGCTGATAAGCGGTAGGCTGCCAGGGCTTCGGCCTCGCGGCCTTTGGCCACTTCAATTTGCGCATTGATGCGTGCAAAATCGAAGAGGCGCCAGCGTAAGCCTAGTACCCCTGCGGCTTGGTTAGCGTTGCCGGAGAAGAGGTTGCCGGCCGAGACGGTCGTTGCGCTGCCAAGCAGTCCGCTCAGCGAGAGCTTCGGATAATATTCTGCACTTGCCGAAGCAATGCGGGCGTTCGACGCCGCAAGGCGACGTTCGGCAACGATCAGGTCGGGCCTGCGCCGGAGCAGATCGCGCGGCGAGCCGACGGAAGCGACTTGGGGGATGGACGGAAGCACCCCGGGCGCCTCTGCCAGATCATGCCGGTACGTTCCTGGAACACTGCCGAGCATCACGTCCAGTGCATTCATGGCGGCCTCCAATCCACTCTGGAGCACGGGCACCGTTGCCTGTACCTGCGCCAGCGCGCCTTCGGTTTGCCGCACTTGCAGTTCGGCTGCCAGGCCTTGGCCGTAAAGCTGCTTGACCTTGGCCAGCAAGTCCTGCTGGGTTTGTATTTGCCGGCCCGCGACGTCAAGGCGGATTTGAAGGCCGCGGACGGTCATGTACAGGTCGGCTGTCTGGGCCGCTACGACCAGTTGCACTGCCGCTGCGCCAGCGTCGGCAGCCTGGTATTCGGCAAGGGCTGCCTCGCGGTCGCGGCGCAAGCCGCCAAATAGGTCGAGTTCCCATGACGCTCCCAGATTGGCCTCATAGGCGTTGCCGTTTCGGTCGTAAGCTGGCGTCGAACTCAAAATCCGTCCCAACGGCGTTTCCAGCGACTGGTGGGCTCGCGCGCCCTGGGCGCTGATGCTGGCGGAAGGCAGCAGTGCCGCGTTGGCCGATCCCGCTCCGGCCCTGGCTTGGGTGATGCGGGCCGCAGCCTGGGCGATGTCAAGGTTCTGGCTCAATGCGAGCGTAACCAGGCGATCCAGCTGCGGGTCGCCAAAGGCTTCCCACCAGGCGCTGGATCGAGCTGTCACACGGACGCTTCGCTGTTCGATGGCTTTCTGGCCGATATATTGATCGGGCAGGGCAGTGTCGGGGCGAACGTAATCGGGACCGACTGCGCAACCCATTGTCATGCTGGCAATCAGGGTAATAAGAAGGCTGGTTTTTAACATGGCTGTCTTTCGGGTAGGTGATTTTGGGAGTGACTATATCACGCAATGGTCACTCATTGTGCAAAACGGAGACAGGCGGTAAGCTGTCGGTCATGAATAAAGCAACCGTTGCCCCCAGCCCATCCCGTGGTCCGGCCGACCATGAGGTTCGTGACCAGATCGTCGCCGCGGCAAGTGAACATTTCCGTCTGTATGGCTATGAAAAGACCACCGTCTCTGATCTGGCCAAGTCGATCGGTTTTTCCAAGGCCTATATCTACAAGTTCTTTGAATCCAAGCAGGCGATTGGCGAACAGATTTGCGCGAACTGCCTGGCCGAAATCGAGTCGGATGTCAGGGTGGCTATCGACGCAGTCGATAAGCCGCCTGAGAAGCTGCGCCGTATGTTCAAGGCGGTTGTTGAATCGAGCCTCCGGCTGTTCTTCGAAAATCGCAAACTTTACGATATAGCAGCAGCTGCAGCCACGGGAAACTGGGATGCCACCAGAGTGTATGAGCGGCGCATTCAGGCCATCTTGCAGGACATCGTGCGGCAAGGCCGTGAGACGGAGGATTTCGAGCGAAAGACGCCTCTCGACGAGGCAGTGACCGCGATTTACCTGGTGTTGCGGCCGTACCTGAATCCAGTCTTGTTGCAATACGGCCTGGACTCCGCACAGGAGGCTCCGCTTCAATTGTCCAGCCTGGTGCTCCGGAGTCTGTCGCCTTAAGCGGATCAGCACGGCAAAAAATGCGTGTGACTATTGACTTAAATGGTCACTAGTCGCAAAATGGAATCCTGTCTGCTTCCTTATTGGGATTCCTATGCGCCGCCGCAACCTCGTTTTTTCCTCTGTCATTACAGTCTTACCCCTCGCGCTAGCCGCTTGCGGGGAGAAGCAGCCGTCCGATCCACGTACTGCTGCTCCGTTGGTGCGAACGGTTGGGATCGAGGGCGATGCCGCCGATGCACGCTCATTCTCTGGGACGGTTGCTGCCCGCGTGCAAAGCGACCTGGGATTTCGTGTCGCCGGCAAGGTGTTGGAGCGGCTGGTGGATACAGGTCAGGCCGTCAAGCGCGGCCAAGTGCTGATGCGCATCGATCCTGCCGATCTGAAGTTGGCGGTGAACGCCCAGCAGGAAGTCGTTGCTGCTGCGCGGGCGCGCGCTCAACAAACGGCCGACGATGAAGCGCGCTACCGGAGCTTGCGCGGTACCGGCGCCATCTCGGCATCGGCCTACGACCAAGCTAAGGCTGCAGCGGATGCGGCCAAAGCACAGCTCAGCGCGGCAGAATCGCAGGCGGAAGTGGCGCGCAACGCGAGCCGTTATGCGGAGCTGGTGGCCGATGCCGACGGTGTGGTCGTCGAAACGCTGGCCGAGCCGGGGCAGGTCGTCAATGCAGGGCAGATTGTTGTGCGTGTAGCCCACGCTGGCCGGCGTGAAGCCGTCATCCAGTTGCCGGAGACCTTGCGCCCGGCCGTGGGCACTACCGCGCAAGCCCGGCTGTTTGGCAAGGAGGAACACTCAGTGCCGGCCCGGCTGCGTCAGCTTTCCGATGCCGCCGACCGGCTGACGCGCACCTACGAGGCCCGTTATGTTCTCGAGGGGGAGCTCTCGAATGCGCCGCTTGGCGCCACTGTCACTATCGAAGTCCCACTAGCCAACTCCCAGGCGCCGGGCGCACTGCGCGTGCCAATTGGTGCGCTGTTCGATGCAGGCAAGGGTCCAGGCGTTTGGCTGCTGGCAGGAGAGCCGGCCAAGGTCTCGTGGCGGCCGGTCGTCGTGCAGCACCTGGACGACGATAGCGCGCGTGTCGCCGGCAGTCTTAAACAGGGTGATCGTATCGTTGCCCTTGGTGCGCACCTGCTGCACGAGGGCGACCAGGTGCGCGTGGCTGGCCAGGCTGCCGCTGCAACCGAGACGGGGCGGCCATGAGCGAGGGGCGTTTTAACTTGTCTGCGCTGGCGGTACGCGAGCGCTCCGTCACCTTGTTCCTGATTTGCCTGATATCCCTGGCCGGCATCATTGCGTTCTTCAAGTTGGGGCGCGCGGAAGATCCTGCCTTCACTGTCAAGGTGATGACCATCGTTACCGCCTGGCCCGGCGCCACGGCACAGGAAATGCAAGACCAGGTGGCCGAAAAAATCGAGAAGCGTTTGCAGGAATTGCGCTGGTACGACCGCAGCGAAACCTATACCCGTCCAGGGCTGGCCTTTACGACCTTGACCCTGCTCGATAGCACGCCTCCTTCTGAAGTGCAGGGCGACTTTTACCAGGCGCGCAAAAAAGTCAGCGATGAGATAAGCAACCTGCCGCCCGGTGTGATCGGGCCACTGGTCAACGACGAATACGCGGACGTTACCTTTGCGCTGTTTGCCCTCAAGGCGAAGGGTGAACCGCAGCGCACACTGGTGCGGGACGCGGAAACGCTGCGCCAGCGCCTGCTGCGCGTTCCCGGCGTGAAAAAAGTCAACATTATCGGCGAGCAGGCGGAGCGGATTTACCTCGAGTTCTCACATGAGCGACTGGCAACGCTTGGCGTCAGCCCGCAGGATGTCTTCGCAGCGCTGCAAAGCCAGAATGCCCTCACCCCGGCTGGTTCCGTGGAAACCAGGGGGCCGCAGGTACTGGTACGCTTGGATGGTGCTTTCGACCAGTTGCAGAAGATTCGCGACACGCCGGTAGTGGCACAGGGCCGCACCTTGAAGCTGTCCGACATCGCTACCGTAAGTCGCGGCTACGAAGACCCGGCATCGTTCATGATCCGCAACGGCGGCGAGCCGGCACTGCTGCTGGGCATTGTCATGCGTGAGGGATGGAATGGTCTTGACCTCGGCAAAGCGCTCGACAAGGAAGTGGGTGCTATCAATGCTGAACTGCCGCTGGGCATGGGGTTGAGCAAGATCACCGATCAGGCGGTGAACATCGGTTCGGCCGTCGATGAATTCATGATCAAGTTCTTCGCCGCGCTGCTGGTGGTGATGGTGGTGTGCTTTGTCAGTATGGGCTGGCGGGTTGGGATCGTGGTTGCCGCAGCCGTGCCACTGACACTGGCGACGGTGTTCCTGGTGATGGCAGCAACGGGCAAGAATTTCGACCGGATTACGCTTGGTTCGCTCATTCTCGGCCTGGGCTTGCTGGTGGACGACGCCATCATTGCCATCGAGATGATGGTGGTGAAGATGGAGGAGGGCTTTAGCCGCGTCGCCGCCTCGGCCTACGCCTGGAGCCATACGGCGGCGCCGATGCTCGCCGGTACGCTGGTGACGGCGGTAGGCTTCATGCCGAATGGTTTCGCCCGTTCGACTGCCGGTGAGTACACCAGCAATATGTTCTGGATTGTCGGCATCGCGCTGATCGCCTCGTGGGTGGTGGCTGTGGTGTTCACGCCTTACCTCGGCGTTAAGCTGCTGCCCGATTTCGAGAAAGTCGCCGGCGGTCACGGAGCACTTCACGACACCCCGCGTTACAACCGCTTCCGCCAGCTCCTGAAGCGCGTGATTGCGCGCAAGTGGCTGGTGGCGGGCGCGGTGGTCGGCTTGTTTGTCGCGGCCATACTCGGCATGGCCGTGGTGAAGAAGCAGTTCTTCCCCATCTCTGATCGCCCCGAAGTCCTGGTTGAAGTGCAGATGCCTTATGGCACGTCAATCGCCGCAACCAGTGCCGCCGCCGCAAAAGTGGAAGCCTGGCTTGCCAAACAGGGCGAGGCAAAAATCGTCACGGCCTACATCGGCCAGGGTGCACCGCGCTTCTACCTGGCGATGGGGCCGGAACTGCCGGATCCCTCGTTTGCCAAGATCGTGGTGCGGACCGATAACCAGGTGCAGCGGGAAGAATTGAAACAACGGCTGCGCAAGGCGGTTGCCGACGGACTAGCTCCCGAGGCAAGGGTTCGCGTGACCCAGCTTGTGTTCGGACCATACTCGCCATTCCCGGTGGCCTATCGCATCTCTGGCCCCGACCCGGAAAAGCTGCGCCATATCGCTGCCGATGTGCAGCAGGTGATGGGCGGCAGTGCGTTGATGCGGACGGTAAATACCGATTGGGGCACCCGCACGCCATCCTTGCATTTCACCCTGCAGCAAGACCGCTTGCAAGCCATGGGTCTGACGTCAAGCTCGGTGGCGCAACAATTGCAGTTCCTCTTGACCGGCGTGCCGATCACTGCAGTGCGCGAGGACATCCGCACGGTGCAGGTGGTAGCCCGCTCGCGCGGGGAGGCCCGCCTAGACCCCGCCAGGATTGCCGATTTCACGCTGACCGGCGCGAACGGGCAGCGCATTCCTTTGTCCCAAATCGGGAACGTCGAAGTGCGCGCGGAGGAGCCTGTGATGCGCAGGCGCGACCGCATGCCTACGATCACGGTGCGCGGCGATATCGCGGAAGGCCTGCAGCCACCGGACGTATCTGCAGCGATCAGTCGCCAGTTGCAGCCGCTGATCGAGAAGGTGCCGAGTGGGTACCGCATCGAACAGGCCGGCTCCATCGAGGAATCGGGCAAGGCGACTACCGCCATGCTGCCGCTGTTCCCGATTATGCTGGCGATTACCCTGCTGATCATCATCTTCCAGGTGCGCTCGATTTCCGCGATGGTGATGGTGTTCCTGACGAGCCCGCTGGGCTTGATCGGCGTGGTGCCGATGCTGATCCTGTTCGGGCAGCCGTTTGGCATCAATGCGCTGGTTGGCTTGATTGCACTGTCTGGCATCCTGATGCGCAACACGCTGATCCTGATCGGGCAGATTCACGACAACACCAGGGCAGGGCTCGATTCGTTCCACGCGGTTGTGGAGGCGACGGTACAGCGCGCCAGGCCGGTGATCCTGACGGCCCTGGCGGCGATCCTGGCCTTTATTCCCCTGACCCATTCGGTGTTCTGGGGCACGCTCGCCTACACCCTGATCGGCGGTACCTTCGCGGGGACCATTCTCACGCTGGTGTTCTTGCCTGCGATGTATGCGATCTGGTTCAAGATTCAACCTGCCGACGATAGCGCAGAACAGCGGGAGGCGGACAGCAATGTCGCCCCGATCGCGGGTCGGCTTAGCCATCATTAAAAAGGAAACTCACAATGTCTGAATCTACAGTTGTCGTTATTACTGGCGTGTCGTCAGGTATCGGGCGCGCTACAGCAGAAAAGTTTGCTGAGCGTGGATGCAGGGTGTTTGGCACCGTTCGCTCGATCGCCAGCACGAGCCCATTGGCGGGTGTTGAGCTGGTGGCGATGGACGTGCGCAGCGACGCCTCCGTCAAGCAGGCGTTCCAATTAATTGTCGCGCGTACTGGTCGCATTGATGTCCTGGTGAATAACGCTGGGGTGACCATTGTCGGCGCGGTGGAAGAGACTTCTGCCGCGGAAGCAAGCGCGCTGTTCGACACGAACCTATTCGGCATCCTGCGCACGACACAGGCAGTCCTGCCGCAGATGCGGACGCAGCGTGCCGGCAGGATCGTCAACGTCAGCTCGGTGCTTGGTTTCCTGCCGGCGCCTTACATGGGGTTATATGCGGCGTCCAAGCACGCGGTCGAGGGGCTATCCGAATCGTTGGATCATGAAGTGCGCCAGTTCGGTATTCGCGTCACTTTGGTTGAGCCGAGCTTCACGAAGACGAACCTGGACCTGAATTCGCCCCACGCTGCGTCGACAATCGCTGATTACGACCGTGAGCGTAGCCTTGCTACGCAAGCCGTGGCATCAAGCGTCAGCGGTGCGCCGGAACCGGATAGTGTGGCCGATACGATTGTGGTGGCGGCACTAGGGCCGTGGCGCATGCGGCGCGCTCCATCTGGTCAAGCTTCCTTGCTCAGCAAGTTGCGACGCTTTATGCCGGCCGGACCGGTGGATGCAAGTTTGCGGAAGACTTTTGGACTCGCCTGATGTCTTCAGAGCGAGAGCTATGGGTATTTCATGGCACTGAAGTGCGATGGTATCTCAGATGGTATGTGCGATGCTAGAAGGTGAGAAAGCGATGAGGAATCAAGGACTTCTGCCTTTTATTGATAATCGAATGGGAGTAATCTCCTTTAAGGAGAATCCTAATTTCCGACGGTGACTAAAACTGGAGCCCTGTTTTACAGGGCTCTAGTTTTTTCAGGCTTTCAAATGGTACCGATGGCAACCGCCTCTCACATTCGCGCCGATCGCGTATCGGAAAGCCTTCCCTAACTTGGTCGCTCCGGACCGACAGGTTTTGGACCAACGGATTGGTGCTTTAGCTGGCTGGTTACGACCAGGTCCGGCTTCCTCCGGGCCGCGCTCACGTAGTGCAATCGACAAATTTGCGTTGCCAATTTCAACTATGCTGAAAACTGAGCCTACTCGCTCTCGTTACCAGCGACGCGCGCTAAAACAGCTTCACGAGGACTTAAAGGGCTGGATATCCCCGCAAATAGAAAGTCATTTCAGATTCAAAAACATGTCGGCTATTGGCGAAAAACATAAAAGACGGCCGTGATCGTGCCATTAGACTTAGCGCCCATCGAAGGTCTCGATTTAAACAAGGAGAAGATATGAGACATGTATGGGCCGCATTACTTTTCACCACGCTCGTTGCTTGCGGAGGGGGAACGGGCGCAACCAGTGCTGCAACGCCAACGCCAACGCCAACGCCGGCATTGGGTTCGACATCCTCAACTCCCGGCGCTCCGCCGGCTACGAGTACAGCGGGTTGTGGCGGCAGTTCCAAGCTGACCACTGGCATGCATTCGCTCACCAGCGACGGGATTCAGCGCGACTACTGGATCGAAATGCCAGCAGCCTATGACCGCAACAAGGCCTATCCGCTGATAATTGGGCTGCACTGGCGCGATGGCAGCGCCGCCGATGTCTACGGTTGGAGCGGCTTTTTCGGACTGAAGAATTTGTACGGCGACAATGCCATCTTCGTTGCCCCGCAGGGCCTGGACAAGGGCTGGGCCAACACTGGCGACCGCGACATTCGCTTCTTGCGCGCCATGATCAGCGAGGTACAGCAGGGTGCGTGCACTGACACCCAGCGTGTTTTCGCTACCGGCTTCAGCTTTGGTGGCATGATGTCCAACGCCATCGGATGCCAGATGGGGGACGTGGTGCGGGCAATCGTGCCCATGGCCGGGTCGCTCTGGAGCGGCTGTGCCAGTTCTTCCAACAAGGTGGCGGCGATGTTCATTCACGCCAAAGACGATAACGTCGTGCCTTATACGGCGGGGATGGAGGCGCGCGATCTTTTCCTTAAGCGCAATAGCTGTAGTGCCGCCACTGTGCCCGTTGGTAGTAACGGCTGCGTAGAATACCAGGGCTGCGACAGTGGCAAACCTGTGATTTGGTGCGGCACTGAGACTGGCGGTCACTGGTATCCCAATTTTTCTGCGCAGGAGTCCAAGGCCTTCTTTGATCGGTTCAAGTAGTCCAACAATAGCGCCAAGCTCTGGTGCTTAGGGCTGGCTCGAAACACAGTCCCCCGCCACCTGGTATGTTTTCTGGTGGCGGGACCCGGAGGAGATTTGCACGCTATTGGAAGCTGATCCGGAAGCTGGAGGCCATGTTTGTTGGCAGGCTGGCCGGCAGGCGGATGGTCAAGGCCTCGCCGGTCTGCTCCCAGTGCAGTGGCGTCGGGCTGCCCAGCAGAGTGACGGCTTTCACAAGCCTCGGCTCCAATCCCGCATTCCGCCCGAGCGACTGGATGCGCACCTCAGTGTTGGGCGTGCCAAGCGTAATGGCATACAACACTTCATCCTTGGTGGTAAAACGGATGTCCTGCGGCGTGTAGCTTGCGTTTTCATTGAAATGGCCGGATGACGCCTTGGTCGGTCCTTCGCCAAACACCTTCCAGGGGCGGGTTCCATATATCGCGTCGCCATTGACCGTCATCCACTCGGCCATCTCCTTCAGGAATCGCATCGGCTCGGGAGGCAAGCTGCCGTCGGGGTACTGCACCACGTTCAGCAGCAGGTTGCCGTTCTTGCTGACGATATCGGCCAGCATATGTACCACTTCACTGGTGCTCTTGTATTTGTAGCCTTCGCTGTAGAACCAGTCGCCGATCGATGTGTCGGTTTGCCAGGGACGGGGATTGATGCCCTCCATAACGCCGCGTTCAACGTCCTGGACGCCGGCTTCGCGGATGAATTCACCTGAGCCGATGTCCTTGTGGTTGTAGACCGCATCCAGCTTGCCGCCGTGGTTGGCGATGTTGGCGTTGTAGAAGTTGGCGACCAGGGTGCGGCCCACCTTGTCAAAAGGAATGCCGCCATCTGAATAGAGCAGGTCCGGTTGGTAGCGCGTCACCAGATCGGTGATGCGGTTGAACCACTCCAGTTGAAAGCGCGCATCGGTGGTGTACCAGGTGCTTGAATTCCGGTAGGGCTGGTCAGTGGGACGGTGATAAAGCGACGCGTACTTTGGATCGGCGCCGTCATATGGCACACCCAGCATGGGCCAGACCTGGTCATAGCCATGGCTTGGTGCAAACCAATTGTAGCTGGCGCCCAGGTGCTCCGACACGCCAAAGCGAAGGCCAGACTTCAGCGCGGCTTTCTTCCAGTCGCCGACGATGTCGCGCTTCGGCCCCATCTTAACTGCATTCCATTCGTGGAAGCGCGAGTCCCACAAGTCGAAGTTGTCGTGATGGACACCCATGCTGACGAAGTAGCGCGCACCGGCCTTCTTGTACAGGGCCATCAAGGCATCGGGGTCGAATTTCTCCGCTTTCCAGAGCGGGATGATGTCCTTGTAGCCGGACTTGGACGGATGCCCGTAGCGATCAAGATGGTGTTTGTACTGATCAGTCCCGTAAATGTACATATTGCGTGCATACCAGTCTCCCGCGCGCGGCACCGATTGTGGCCCCCAGTGGGACCAGATGCCGAACTTCGCGTCGCGGAACCAGGCGGGCGCCTGGTAAGCCTTGAATGATGCGGCGTCTGCACGGAATGGTCCTGGAACACTGGTTAGTTGTACGGGGGATTCCTCGGCGTGGACAGTCAAGACTGGCATACACAAGGTAAGCAGTGGGGCGGTAAGGGCGATCCACTTGGCGTGGTGATTAAGCATTATGTCTCCGGATGTTGTGAACTCGTATTGAGGAAGGCAGGTTAGAGACTAACGGTGGTATGGGCAAGCGATACCATGACAATTGAGGCCGAGTGCGAAATTTTGTTGGCTCGCTTGATAACTTTCGCAATTGCCACCCCTCTGGCGCTACTCGCACAATGGAATGATCCACCGCGTCCAGAGATGCAAAGAATGACATCGACAATTAAGAAGCACTACACCACACCCATGAAGCGCGCGTTCCTCGGCGGAGTGAGTGCATTCGCGCTTGCCGCAAGCGCTCCGTCCTGCGCGGCTGCGACTGCTCCGATTTTTGCGGCGATTTTTGGCGATCACGCGGTATTGCAACGCGACCAGCCAATTGTCGTATGGGGAAAGTCGCAGGCAGCGGATGTGGTCAGCATCAAGCTCGGAAGTGAAACTGTTCAGGTTACTGCCGACAACAACGGCAAGTGGCGCGCGCAATTGCCGGCCATGCCGGCAGGCGGTCCTTATGCGCTGAGCGCGAGCGCGAACGGCGGCACGACCACCTTGAGCGATATCCTGGTCGGTGATGTATTCCTTTGTGGCGGGCAATCGAACATGGAGTTGGCGATGGCCAACGCGACCAATGCGCCGATGGACGTCACATTCTCTGCCAACACCCAGATTCGTTTCGCGAATATCCCCCGTGTCAGTTCCGCCGAACCCAATGAAGAATTCAAGACGGCTCCGCAATGGCAGGTGGCTGGTCCGCAAAGCACCGGCCAGGCGTCTGCGGTCTGCTACTACATGGCCCGAAGCTTGCACCGTCAATACAATATCCCGGTGGGCTTCGTGAATGCCAGTTGGGGTGGCAGCTCGATCCAGAGCTGGATCAGCGGTGCATCGATGCGTCAGCTCGCCAGTTACCGCCAAGCGCTCGACGTGGTCGACAAGTACGCAAGCGACATGGTGGCCGGAATGCGCGCAGAGGAAGAACGGCAGGATGCGTGGTGGGCAAGCGTTGATTCCAAGGCCCGTGCGCAACGTGCCTGGTCCGGCACGAAATTCGACGACCGCGGTTGGCCGGGCATGGATGTGGGCGGCCGTTGGAGCGAATCGGGCGACACGTCGATCAGCAAGCATCGCGGCGTCGTGTGGTTTCGCACGACGGTCGAATTGACGGCGCAGCAGGCTGCTGCCGCAACTCACCTGCAGCTGGGACAGATCGCCACCGCCGATACGACCTGGGTCAACGGCGTATGGGTCGGCGCCAACACCAACTGGTGGGCGGGGCGCGATTATGCTCTGCCGAAGGGGGTACTCAAGGCGGGAAAGAACGTTATCGCCGTGCGCGTCCTGGACGACGACAACGGCGGCGGCCTGGTGAGCCCGGCCGACCAGCGCGTCTTGCGCACGGCAGAAGGAGGCAGGATTCCCTTGCCTTCACGCTGGAAGTACCAGATAGGCTCCACAGTGAAGGCGAGCCAGCCGCCGACGCCATGGGAGCCGCCGACCAGCCTGACCACGCTGTACAACGGCATGATCGCCCCGATGCAGGGCTACAAGTTCAAGCTGGTGGCGTGGTACCAGGGCGAAGCCAATGCCGGTGCGGCAGATGAATACCGCGTGTTGCTGCCGCTCCTGTTCGCAGACTGGCGCAAGACCTTTGCCCAGCCTGACCTGCCTTTCATGGTTGCGCAACTGACTGCATTCGGATCTGTGGCGACCAAGCCAGGCTATTCGTCGTGGGCGGAGCTGCGCCAGGCACAGTCGGCGGTGGTGCGCAATGATCCGCACGCCGGCCTGGCCGTGACGTTCGATTACGGCGACCGTTCCGATATCCACCCGGCACAAAAGAACATTGTCGGCACGAGGCTGGCACGTGCTGCGCGCGCGGTCGCGTACGGCGAAAAGATCACGCCTGGCGGCCCGGAAGCAATGACCGCAACCCGCAGCGGGAACGATATCGTCGTTCGCTTTGCGAATACCAACGGCGGCCTGCGCACCTATTCGTCCGATACCGCGATTGGATTTGAAGTATGCGAACAACAGGCATGCAGCTATGCCACGGCGACAGTGGAGGGTGATGCGGTTCGGCTGAGCGGTGTCGCGGCGGCGAACGCGAAAAAAGTGCGTTATGCCTGGGCGGATGCGCCGTTCATCAACCTGTTCAGTGCGGACGATTTACCTGCCAACGGTTTCGAACTGGATGTGAAGTAGTCCCGTCGACAGTCGGGCCTTTCAAACGAATTGTGATTGATACTTGATGAAGATGAAGATGAAGAAACTGAGTGCGTTATTGGGGTTGACCTTGGCCAGTGGTGCCGTGCTTGCGCTGGAAAGCCCGAACAAGCAACTGGATGTCTCGGTGGTTGTTAATGCTGACAAAACCCTTTCGTACAGCATCAAGCGCAATGGCCAGCCGGTGCTCTTGCCCTCGCCGTTAGGCCTGAACCTGGCTGGCGTGGATCTTTCACATGGCTTGAAGCTGACGGATACTTCCGCGGTCAAGCAGGTTGAAGAGAGGTACTCGATGGCCGTGGGCAAGCGGGCCGAAATCGCCTACCGCGCCAATGAACAGGTGTATTCGCTGGTCAACGCCGGCGGCAACAAGATGGAGGTGGCGTTCCGCGTGTCGGACGATGGCGTGGCGTTCCGCTATGTTGTCGCGGATACCGCAATCCCGGTGAAGCGTTTTGTCAGCGAGGCCACCGGCTTTGCCTTCGACCCAAAGGCGCGTGCATTCCTGCAACCGATGGCCGTGGCCAAGAGCGGCTGGGGAAAAACCAATCCGTCGTACGAAGAGCATTATGTGGTCGATATCCCGGTCGGGCAGCCGGCGCCGCTGAGATCAGGTTGGGTGTTCCCGGCACTATTCCGTAGCGGCGATACCTGGGTGGCGCTGACGGAAGCGAATATGGATGGCAGCTTCCATGCCTCGCGCCTGGCAACGGCCTCGCCTGGCGGAGTGTATCGCATCGATGGGCCGACGCCCAAAGAAGTATTCACGCATGGCAAACTGCTGGCCGAAACCAAGGGTGTCATGGCCACGCCATGGCGCGTGGTCGCCGTCGGTTCGCTCGATACCGTGATGAATTCCACTCTCGGCACCGACCTGGCGGCACCAGCCATCAAGTTCGACGCCAAACTGGTGCAGCCCGGCCATGCTTCCTGGAGCTGGCCGCTGCTCAAGGACGGGGCCACGGTGTTCGATGTGCAGAAGAAGTTCATCGACTATGCGGCAGACATGAAATGGGATTACACCCTGGTCGATGCCGAATGGGACAAGCAGATCGGCTACGACAAGATGGCTGAGCTGGCCGGCTATGCCGCGGCCAAGGGCGTGGGCCTGCTGGCCTGGTACAACTCTGCCGGCGACTGGAATACTGCGCCGCAAACCCCGCGCAGCAAGTTGTTGACGCACGAGGCGCGCGTGAAGGAATTCACGCGCTTGCATCAAATGGGCATCAAGGGCGTCAAGGTCGACTTCTTCGGCGGCGATGGCGTTTCGATGATCCGGTACTATGTCGACATCCTGAAGGATGCCGCAGATGCGGGCCTGCTGGTGAACTTCCATGGCGCGACGCTTCCGCGCGGGCTGGAACGAACCTATCCGAACCTGATGACGGCCGAGGCCATCCGTGGCTTCGAGTTCACGACCTTCGACCAGAAGGACCACGACGTCGTGCCTGGCCATGCGGTGAACGCCGCGATGATCCGCAACCTGTTCGATCCGATGGACTTCACGCCGATGGTGTTCGGCGACATGGGGCAGATCAAGCGCATCACCCGCAACGGCTTTGAGCTGGCGCAGTCAGTCCTGTTCCTGTCGGGTATCCAGCATTTCGCGGAAATCCCGGAAGGAATGGCGACGGTGCCGGAATACGTTCGCAGCTTCCTGCGCGATCTGCCGCGCCGCTGGGATGACAGCCGCTTCCTCGCAGGCTACCCAGGCTCGCACGTTGTCGTAGCGCGCAAGAACGGCAATAGCTGGTACCTGGCGGGCATCAATGCCGACAAGGACGAACGCACCATCGAACTTGACCTTTCATTTATCGGCAACCGCAAGGGCGCCATGATCACCGATGGGGCGGGCCAGCGCGAATTCAGCCAGAAAGAGCTCGCGTCGGGCAAAGTTCGCCTGACACTGAAGCCGCGCGGCGGATTTGTCGCGGTATTTCGCTGATTGAGATTTCATGAGAATGCTTCCTAAGACTATTCTGGCCGCCTCGTTGGCACTCGCGGCCGGATGCGGTGCCCATGCCGCCGCTGTCGCCCCGGCCGCCAGTGGCCTGGACAAGAACGGACACCTGTTGTCCCTGCCGTTTGCGGCGCGCGATGGTTTCGGCTTTGTGCGGCTGCAGCATGGCGTGCAGTTCCGCATCGGTGGCATCACGAAAAGCGTGATTTTCTATGGACCCGACACTGTTCGTGTCAACGCCACCCTGGGTGAAAACCATTGGACCAGTCCGAGCCTGGTGGTGGTCGGGAAGCCGGCTCGCGTTGAGTTCGAGCTCGAGGAGAACGCCGACACGCTGACCATCAAGAGTGCGAGTCTGCGCATCGCCATCGACCGCAAGACCGGCGCCCTGAGCTTCATGGACCGCACCGGCCGCCTGTACACGCGCGAGTCGGAGCAGCCGCAGTCGGTCAAGCCGGTCGAAATGGCGGGAGTGCCGTCCTATGAGGTGGAGAACCGTTTCATCCTAAAGCCGGACGAAGCGATTTTCGGCTTTGGCTATACCGACAGCGACACTGTCAACCGCCGCAACCAGAACCTGCTGCTGGTGCAGACCAACCTGGGCATCATCATTCCTGTCATGATGTCGTCCGAGCGTTACGGCATCCTGTGGGACACCTATTCCAAGATGCGTTTCCACGATGGCTCCGACGGCGCCAGGCTGTGGGCCGAAAGCGCTCCCGGCGGCGTTGACTACTATTTCATGGGCGGCCGCTCGCTGGACGACGTGGTCGGTGACTACCGGAGACTGACTGGGGCGGCGCCGATGTATCCCAAGCAGGCCTTTGGCCTGTTCATGAGCAAGGAGCGCTATCCCACCCAACAGCGTCTCCTCGAAGTGGCCGAAACCTTCCGCAAGGAGCGTTTCCCGCTCGATTACATCGTACAGGACTGGCAGTACTGGGGCAGCGACAAGGATGGCAGCTGGAGCGGCATGCGCTGGGACCCGGTGCGCTATCCCGACCCGGCCGGCATGACAGGCCGCTTGCACGAGCTTAACCTGAAGCTCATGGTTTCGATCTGGCCGTCGGTCGGCAACGACACGGAGCTCGCGAGGGAGCTGGACCAGCACGGCCTGCGCTTCGAACCCCTGCACTGGATTTCAAAAAAGGCGCGTGTCTACGACGCCTACAGCCCGCTGGGGCGGCAGATCTATTTCAAGCATGCCAAGTCCGGCCTGTTTGACAAGGGCGTGGATGCGTTGTGGATGGATGGCACCGAAGTCGAAGTCGGTTCTGCCGCCTGGGATGCGGCGCAAAACGAAGCCGACATCAAGTCACTGGGCAATAACGCGTTGGGCGACTTCAGCCGCTACCTGAATCCGTATACGCTGTTGACGACCCAGGGCACCTATGACGGTCAGCGCGCCAGCAGCAACAAACGCGTGTTCACGCTGACACGCTCCGCCTGGGCCGGTGCACAGCGCACCGCCGCAGCGTCCTGGTCGGGCGACATATTCGCGAACTGGGACACCCTGCGCAAGCAGGTGAGCGGGGGCGTCAACGTGACCGTGACAGGCAACCCGTATTGGACGCAGGACACCGGCGGCTTCTTCGTCGCGCGCGACTACCCGGGAGGAGAAAAAGATCCGGCCTACCGCGAGCTGTTCGCACGCTGGTTCCAGTATGGCGCCTTCAACCCGATCATGCGTGTGCACGGAACCGACATCGAACGCGAACCTTACATTTTCAAGTCGCTCGATCCGGAGGTCTACAAGTCCCTGCTCGACGCGGCCAACCTGCGTTACCGCCTGCTGCCCTACATCTATGGCCTCAGCGCCAAGGTCACCAGCGAGCATTACACGCTGATGCGTCCCTTGCCGATGGACTTTGCCGAGGATAAGGCAACATACGGCATCAACGATGCCTTCATGTTCGGCCCCTCGCTGCTGGTACACCCCGTCACACGGCCGATGTACCGCATCCAGCCGCCGCCACCGGCAACCATCCCGGCCGATTACCTGCGCACACCGGACGGCCAGCCCGGCCTGGCGGGCCAGTACTTCGAAGGACGCAATTTCGAAATCCCGAGGGGGCGGGTGGTGGACAAGGTGATCGACCATTCCTGGCCGGCCCCGCCGCTGGCCACTATCCCGGCAGGCCTGAGCCGGCTGGACGACTTCTCCGCGCGCTGGACCGGCACGCTGGAGGCGCCGGAGGAAGGCGAGTACGAGATCGGCGTGGAAGGCGACGACGGCTATCGCCTGTTCCTCGACGGCGCGGTTGTGCTAGAACGTTGGGAGAACGGCGGCAAGCGCCTTGCCAGCTCGCGCCAAATGCTGCGCAAGGGCCAGCGTATCAACGTAACGCTGGAATATTACCAGGCCACTTCGGACCGCAGCCTGCGCCTCGCATGGCGCACCCCGGGCGCTGTCCGCGCGCTGGCCGAAAGCAAACCGGTAGCCGATGCGAGCATGCGCACTTACCTGCCGAAAGGTGCTCCCTGGTATGACTTCTGGACCAACCAGCGCCACGAAGGAGGCCAGACTGTGGTGCGCGACGTACCACTCGATATCGTGCCGCTGTATGTTCGAGCGGGGGCCATTCTGCCCATGGGGCCGGCGCTGCAATATGCGACTGAGCAGCCGGACGCTCCGTACGAGATACGCATCTATTCGGGCGCCGACGGCAACTTCACCCTGTACGAGGACGATAACGAAACTTACGCCTACGAGAAGGGCCAGTCCGCCAGCGTCGCCCTTGCCTGGAACGACAAGGCAAAGACGCTGGCGATAGGTGCACGCAAGGGCAGCTTCCCGGGCATGGTGAAAGGCCGCTCACTCAACCTGGTGCTGCTTGAGCAGGGCAATGGCAAGGGTGTTGGCGCTGCGCAGCCCACCCGGACCGTGCGCTACGAGGGGAAACCGATGGTCGTCAAGTTCAGGCGATGACAGTTGCGCCTCATGCCATGAGGCCAGGGCGTACGTTGATGCGCGGGAGGGGCTGACCGGTGTGGCGCTTTCGCTCGTTGAACTGTTATGATCCAAAGTAGCAGGCCCCTCAAGAGGCCTGCGCTATGGAGACGGTTTAAGCAACGAGCATGATGCAAAAATTCTATAGACAGGCCCTGTTGGCGCTGATTGGCCTGATGATCGCGGACGCTTTGCTGGCGTTGCTCCTGATTTACCAAAGCTACCTGACTGTGCCCATACTGGCGGCCGATGGCGCCGGCGCGGGTTGGCAGTACGTGACCAACACTGACCAGACCATAGGCGGAACTTCGACAGCCAGGATACCGGAGCCGCAGCGCAGGCAATTGCGCTTCGACTTTAACCTGTCCAGTGTCGGGCAGTTCCCATTCGCCCAGGCAGGGATGATACTGCGCGATTCCAAGGGGGCGGTGGCCCGTGCCGACTGGACCAGGTACAGCGAGATTTCCTTCCTCGCGAAATGCGCGCCGTCGAATTCGATGGCACTCTGGATATCGATCTTCGACGACAATGTGTCGAAGGCCGGCGACTTCATGACATACCGTACACCCGGATCCTATTTCTCCTGCAATGAGCGGGGCGTTCCCGTTTCTCTGGACCTGTCACGGTTTACCATTCCTGACTGGTGGTTCTATTCGGTGAAGCTGGACCTTTCGCACAATGGATACGAGCTGGACAAGGTTTCGAGGCTCCTGTTCGGCACCAGCGGCCAAAGCCCTGCGAACGTCGACTCCTACCTGGATATCAGCGAGCTCACATTGCGTGGGCGCGACTATCGCTATATTGCTGCCCTGGCGGTCATCCTGCTGGCCAGCTGGCTGGCGTTCGCGTTGTGGTTCTTGCGGGCGCACGCGCGCTCACTGACATCGAGCCTGAAGACGAAAATGAAGGCGGATTTGCCGCTCATGGCTTATCGGGAACTAACGCTGGAGCCTTACCGGGATAAGGAAAAGGCAACGCTGTTGCGATATATCGCCACCAATTACACGAATGCCGAACTTGACCTTGATAGCGTGGTTTCGGCGACCGGGACCAATCGCAACAAGGTCAACGAGATCCTGAAAACACAGCTGGGGATGACATTTACCAGTTACCTCAATAAATTGCGCTTGACGCAGGCGGCCCGGCTGTTGACTGAACGCGGATCCGCAACGATTTCGGAGATCGCTTATTCAGTCGGCTACTCAAACGTCTCTTACTTCAATAGGCTGTTCAAGGAGGAGTACGGCTGCACGCCGAAAGACTTCCGCTCGCTGGCGAGCCAGCAGAAGCAGGAACACAACGCCGCGCCATCCGAAAGCCAGGCTTCCCAGAGTGCGCAATGAGAAAAAGGGCCCACGGGCCCTTTTTTCATCAAGGGCGGGGTTAACACTGGCGCTTCGGACTCTTGAACTTTCTGCAGAATGCAAACGGTTGGCCCGGAATTTCTATGGAAGATGGACCGCCGCTGATTAATGTTGACTGGAAACCCAAAGAATCTCACGACCGGCAGTTGAACGGAGAGGGCATGTGGTTTTCACATTCAAACATTGATCCATTTCCATGGAAGGAAGACAGGATGAAAAGACAGTACAACGCGAAGTGCGGCGTGGTTCCGGCCCTGTTGGCAGTACTGGTTGCAGGCGTCGTGGGCGGCTGCGGTGGCGGTGCCAGCAGCCCCGGCACCGGCGTCAGCACGGCGGCAACAGTCCAGGCAGCAGGCGTCGCAGCCACCAGCTGGAACAGCGTGAAATGGGGCGGCGGTGGCTACGTCAATGGCCTGGTCTATCACCCGACCAACGCCAGCTTGCTGTACGCGCGCACCGACGTTGGCGGTGTTTATCGCTGGAATGCCGCCGACTCGACGTGGACCCCGATCACTGACGGATTGGGCTTTGGCGGCGGCGAGGGGCGATACCACGACGTTGAGAGCCTGGCCCTCGATCCGTCCAATGACCAGAAGGTTTACATTGCCACCGGTGACACCGTGACGGGCGGGGCCAACGGCCGCCTGTACATTTCGAGCGACCGAGGCAATAACTGGACCTGGGTCAGCCTGCCGTTCCCGGTCGGCGGCAACGATAATGGCCGCGCCGTTGGCGAACGCCTGAAACTGGACCCAACCAATCCCTCGACCATGTTCTATGGATCGCGCACGGCGGGCTTGTGGAAGAGCACGGACTCGGGCCAGACCTGGGCCCAGGTCACATCGCTGTCTTCCACCACGATCTCCGGCAGTTCGTCGCCGATCGGCGTCGAGCACCTGATGTTCGATAACTCGGGTGTTGGCACGGGCCAGACGACCTGGATCATGTATGCGGCCATCGCCCCGGACTATGCCAGCGCGGCCGGCTTGACGTCGGTGCTGTATAAGTCCGTCAACGGCGGCGCCAGCTGGACGCCCGTGCCGGTGCCGACCCAGGCAGCCGGCTTCCACATTCCGCATATGGTGCGCACCAATGACGGCATGTTCTACGTGGTGTTCAACAAGAACGCGGGCCAAGGCGCGAGCGGCCCTGGCTATCTGTACAAGTTCGGCGGCACCGTCGGCAACGGCAGCTGGACTTTGCTGAGCAGCAGCAACCAGGGCGGCTATGGCGGCGTGTCCGTCTATGGCACCGGCTCGAACGCGCGCATCGCGCTCGGCGTGAGCGGCACCTGGGGCAATTATGGCGGCATGCAGGTCGTGCAATTGTCCGACAACGGCGGCCAGAGCTGGCGCGAAATCGAGGCCGGCATGCCCGGCGAAACCGCTTCGGGCTGGGTCGACGATATCGAGATCGATCCAGCCAACCGCGACCACGTCATGCACGTGCATGGCGGCGGCATCGTCGAAACCTGGAATGCATCGGCGGCCACCCCGACCTGGGCGAACAAGGTCAACAACCTGGAAGAGACCGCCACCTTGGCCCTAACCACGCCGCCGGCTGGCGCGACCTACAAATTCATCAACAGTTCGGGCGACATCGGCACCTGGGTCGACAGCGACCTGGCAACCCGCCCGACCAAAGGCCCCATGAACTGGTGGAGCAGTGGCAACTCGGCGGACATGGCCTGGTCCGATCCGCAATACATCGCCGCCGTCGGCGTGGACAATGCGAACAACCACGTCGGCGTCGGCCACTGGTCCGGCGACGGCGGCAATACGTGGACGAAGTTCGCTACCCTGCCGACCGGTGCCGCGGCTGGCACCGATGGCGCGGCCAACGTCGCGGTCACCAGCCGCAACAACGTGATCTGGGCACCGAACGATGCGGTACCCTCCTATACCACCAATAACGGCGCCAGCTGGAGCGCGACCAACCTGCCGGCCCTGACGGTGATCGGTGGCGCACCACGCAGCTATCGCCTGAAGGTTGATCGCAAGAATCCGAACAAGGTGTACGCCTACGATTCCGGCGGTGCATGGTGGAACCAATGGTCGGATACGGCGCACTTCTGGTACTCGGCGGATGGCGGCCATACGTTTACCGAGCGCACATCGTTCAAGGCGACCAGCCCGATGGTGACGTTCTTAGGCAATACGTCGATGGCGGTGAATCCGAACGTCGAAGGCGACGTCTGGCTGGCTGACGGCAATGCCCTGTACCATTCGGTCGATGCCGGCGCTACCTGGACCAAGCTCACCACCTTCGCATCTATCTGGGGTAGCAACAACTGGCCGGATGTGCAGGGCGCCACCGCGGTCACCCTCGGCAAAGCGGCCGCCGGCTCACCATATTCTGCGGCCGTCTATGTGGTGGGCGTGGTCAATGGCAAGTGGGGCGTGTACCGTTCCGACGATGCGGGCGCTACCTGGACCCGCTTCAACGATGACGCGCACCAGTTCGGCGGCATCTACCACCTGGCTGGCGACTGGAATACCTATGGCAGGGTCTACGCTGCGGGCAATGGCCGTGGCGTGCTCTACACCAACTAAGCAGCAGTCGCGCTAAACGGAGGCCGCGTGCCTCCGTCTTTCCAGCTGTTGAATTTCATTGAATGCGTTGGCCATTTTCGCAATTGCAGTGCGATGCGGGCGCTCGCAGAATGCGAAGCATGAACCTCAACACAATCGCTGCCGCATGTGCGCTGGTGCTGGCATCCCTCTCCAATGCAGACGTCTGGGCGCAATCTGCGGAAGGCCATCCTGGATGGCCTGGCGCCGGACAGCTATTTGTCGGCACCAACTACCAACCCTTCGACCGTAGTGGCCGCGACCAGATCGAGCACGACATCCAGCGCATGAAGCAGGCCGGGCTGAAAGTCGTTCGCATGGGCGACCTGGCCTGGGATGCCTTCGAGCCGGCAGAAGGGAAATTCGACTTCAGGCTGTTCGACTGGATCATGGACCGGATGCAAGCCGCCGGCCTCAAGGTCATCATGGACATCCCGGGCCAGCCGGCGCCGCTGTGGTTGCACAAGAAGTACCCGGGCGTCGACATCGTCACCGAGCGCGGCGCGCGGCTCGATCCGGTCGAGCGCTACATGGACGACACCAGCGACCCGGACTACCGCCGGCTGCTGGTGCGCCTGGCCGACACCATGACCAGGCGCTATGCCAAGCATCCGGCGCTGTTCGCCATCGGCTACAACAACGAGAGCGGCAACGGCATGGTGTCGTACTCGGAGGCCGACCGCAAGCGCTTCATCGGCTGGCTCAAACGCAAGTACGGCAGCCTGGCTGCCTTGAACAAGGCCTGGGCCACGCAGCGCTGGTCGCGCCACCTCAACACCTGGGATGAGGTACGCCTGCCGTATATCGAAGGCGCCGGTCCCTACGAGCGCTACCTCGACATGCGTCGTTTCTGGTCGGACCAGACTGTTGAAGTGCTGGTGCTGCTAGAGGCGGTACGCAAGAAGAATGTGCCGGACAGACCAGCCATCTCCAACCTGTGGGACAGCGCGGGGCGCAAGGGCTTCGACTACCTGGCCACCTACCGCAACTATGTGAGCTATGGCGCGATGGGCTTTTACCCTGGCGATCCGCTGAGCGCCGGCTTCGAAGCGACAATGATGCGTGCCGGCATGAAGGCGCCGATCTGGTTCAACGAATTCACTGCCGGCGGCCCCGGCTATTACGGCACCCCCGGTCGCTCGCGCATGTGGGCGCACTTCGGCCTGCTGATGGGCGCGCAGGCAGTGATGCCGTGGACCTGGCACAGCCACCATGGCGGCGAGGAACAGGCCTTGTTCGGCCTGATCGACCACGACGACCGGCCTTCCTGGAAACTCGACGAGTTCGCCACTATCGCGACAGAATTCGGCAAGCTGGAGAAGCTGGGCTTTCCGCGTCTGCAGCAGCCCGAAATCGCGATCGCCTACGCGTTTGACAACATGATCGCCACCAACCTGCCGAAGGAGGGCATGAACAATACGGTGCGGCCTTACCTTAACCCCGGCTACATGAAGCAGGCGCATAACGCCTACGAGCCGCTGTTCAAGGACAATATCGATGTCGCCGTGATCCACATCGGCCACGAAGACCTGAGCCGGTACAAGCTGGTGATCGTGCCCGGCGTGTACCTGCTGGACGCGGCATCGACCGCGAAGTTGCGCGAGTTCGTTGCCGCCGGTGGCACGGTCGTGATGACCGCGCAATCAGCCAAGGTGAATGACAACAACCAGTGGCACGACTCGCCGTTACCCGGCGGCCTGACCGATGTGTTCGGCTTGCGGACCAATGCGTTCTACAATGCCGGCACGCTGCAGACCACGTTGGCCGGCACAGAGGTCAAGGCCGATTTGGGCGCCTATGAGGTGCTGGAACCGTCGACCGCTGAGGTGCTGGCAAGCTTTGCCAATGTCGACGGCAAGACGCCCGCCATCACGGTCAACCACTACGGCAAGGGGCGCGCAATCTACGTCGCCACCGCCGCGCATCCGCAGCTCATGCGCCTCCTGTATCGCGAGCTGTACGCGGGCCTGGGCATTGCACCGGGGCCGAAGACGCCCGACGGGGTCTTTGCGCGCGTTGTGGCTGGCCGTACGCTTTACGTCAACACGACGGGCGAGGCCAAGGAGGTGGCGATCGAGGGCGCCATGAACGGCGTGCTCAGCGGTAAAGCGTGGCCGGGCGTACTGCGCCTTGAACCCTTCGGCGTCGACCTGCTCGAGAAGTGAGGGCGATCGCGCTGGCGCCGAGTGGGCGGGGCGTAGCATGGTTGCATGGGGCTTTGCGTTTTCTTTATGTGCCGACTAGGCTGGGCGGTCACGAACGGTGTCTTTGCGAAGGCGCCAGTAGACGGAATAGCGTTGATGATGCAAGTCAAATAGCGGCCGAACGACGATGCCGTTTGCCGGACCGGCGTTCTTCATCTTGAATGCGGACGGATCGCCGGGCAGTGGGTCGAGCCAGTCGGCGGGATTGTTGGAGACGCTGACGATATCGGGAACCGGAGCCGCCGCGCTCTTCAGGTAAGCATCCTTGTCCCCGACGTCGCTGCCGGGCATGTTGTCCTTGCCGAGTTCGCCAGCCAGCAAGACCGGCCCATGGAATACAGAGAACATCGAGGCGTCGTCCCTGGCTTGCTCCAGTCGCAGCGCCGCAGGCAGCGTGAGCTCGATCACGTCGCCGGCTTTCCATTGCCGCTTCAAGGAGAGATGGCTCGAAGGCTTTGCGGCCACACGTTGCAGCTTCCCGTTGATCCTTACGGTAACCGGTCTGGCGAGCCACGCGGGGATTCGCAAATGGAGAGTCACGGCGTTGGCTCCAGGTTTGAGCACCGTAAAGCGCGCCGGGTCACCCCGCGTGATATCTCCTTGCTGCCGCAAAGACATCCCGGCTTCCTGCCAGTTGAGCTCGGATGGGATATACAGGTTCACCCAAAGCGAATCATCCTTGTGAAAGTAGATGCCTTCGTTGTAGCGCGCAGTGTTTTCAATCCCGGTTCCCGTGCAGCAAAAGCTGCCGTTGAGATAGGTGCGAAAGTGCCCGTGGAATGGCGTGAAGTAGGTCATGGCGCCCGAATCGGGCGCCACGGACGCCAGCACGTGGTTGTACAACGCACGCTCGTAGTAGTCGGCAAGATCGGCGCGGCGGTTGCGCTCGAAAAGCCTGGCGGTCAGCTTGAGCATGTTGTGGGTGCTGCACGTTTCGGCGGTCGAGGAGGGCATTATCTTCCGATCGTCGATTGACGGACCGACCTCCACGCCGGGTTTGTCGAACCATTCGTTGAACGAGTTGCCACCGTTGGCAAACGAATGCCTGTGCACAACCAGTCGCCAGAAGTTCTCGGACGCCATCAGTTCTTCCGGGTTGCCATCGGCGTTTGCGCAATTGGCCAAGCCCACGGCTTGCGCAATGTGCGTATTGGCGTGCATGCCGCCGAGCCGGTCCTCGCCCTCGGCAAGTGGCCCGACAAACCATGCGCGGTTGAACATGCGGGCAGCTTCGAGGTGCCGTAGATCATTGCTGATTTTGAAGAGTTCCGTCAGAGCGTCGCTCATCGCGCCAAATTCGTTTTGTGGATTGCGGCTGCGGTCCGTGCGGAACATCCTGTCGATCTGCGCCGCATCCAGTGCCGACAGTCGTTTCCCAATGTAGTCAGCCATCTTGGTAGCCACATCGAGTGCCTGCTTGTTGCCGACATAAGAGTGGGCGTCGAGGAGGCCCGACATGATCTTCTGGATCGTGTAATAAGGCACCCCGATACCCTCGGCATGGGCTCCAGGCTTGCCTTCAAGCAGGTCTAAGGCGGCCGTGGGAAAGGCGGCCAGGTAACCATTCAGGTTCAGGGCCTTCTGGCATTTGGCCAGCTCTCCTACGAGGTAGTTGACCCGGTCGCGAAAAAGGCCGCTTCCCGTGGCTGCCGCCATGCGCGAGGCGGCGGACAAATAGTGGCCTGTCATGTGTCCCCGGAGAAAGCCACTGTCCCATCCGTCGTAGCCGCTCCCGATGCCTTCTTGCTGGGGAAGTCTGGCCAAAGCGCGGTAGGGGTAAAGCAACTTATCGGGAGCATACGACGCGAGCACGCCTTTGCGGTGCAGCTCCTGCCGCACGTAAAACGGACTTCCCGGCAGCAAACGCACCTGATCTGCCAAGCAGGCACGAGCCGTATCAATCGGAACAGCAGCTGCGGCACCCGGCGCTGGAAGCACAAGTTGTCCCAGGCCGCAAGCGCCACAATGCGCCGGCAGCGCCACGAGGGTGGCTTTGAGCATGGAACGTCGGGTGAAGGCCATAAGGAAGCCTTTCGTCAGTTGGGATAATTGCTCGATTCGAAAGGGGGAGGCAAATGAGGGCAGCCGAAGCTGCCCTCGCGGACCTGCGATCTACGTTCCTTAGTTAGAGTAGAGCAGGCCGCGGCCGGTGCCGGAGATATAGATGCGCCCGTACGTGTTCCAGTCGGCCGCCATCACGCCGATGCCGCCGAACTGGTGGGCGTCGTCGTTGAAGCGGGTCCAGCTGGCGCCGGCATCATCGGAACGGTAGACGCCCCACACGCCGCCGACCGTGCCCACCACGTAGATCGCGGCCGAGTACTTGGCGCCGCTGGCTGCCTTGCCCAGTGCGATCAGGCTGGCGCCCTGCGTGCCGCCTCCGGAAGCGAAGCTGTTGAGCTTGGTCCAGCTCGCTCCCGAGTCGAGCGAATGGTAGACGGTGTTGCCGTCGGCCAGCCAGAGGTCGCCTTCCACGTTCGGGTTGACGACAAGCGAAGTCGCCCAGAAAGCATTTGGCGCCAGGCTTGCCGTCACCGAACCCTGGCTCAGTGTGAAGCTGTGGCCGCCATCGGTCGACACGTAGACCTTGCCTGCCGTGCCCCAGGTCGCGCCACCCGAATCGTAGGCATAGACCTTGTTGGGGTTCTTGCGGTCAGCGGCCAGATGGTAGCCGCGGTCCCAGCCTTGGGCGACCGCAGGAAGCGTCGGCAGGTTGGTCGCGGTCCAGCTGGCGCCGTTATTGCTGGTGTAGGACGGCACCGAATTGGCTGGCGCCCAGATGATGCTGTTGCGGGACGGAACTACCAGGCTGGCGGCGGCGCCGATGTTGGCCTGGGCGCCGGCGGGCAGGGTGGCGAAGTTCGACCACGTCTTGCCGCCGTCGCCGGACCAGAAGCCGAAGCCGCCGGCACCGGACCAGTTGGCGACGCCCGCGCCGGCGATAAACAGCGGGTCGGACCAGGCCATGTCGGCGGTGTTGCCATTGCTCCAGTTGGCAGTCGGGGCCAAGGTTGGTTTGGCTGTAAGGTCGGTCTGCAGCCAGGTGCCGATATCGCCCGCACTGTTGATGAACTTGTACGGCGCGCCAGCCGGCGGCGTGACCAGCGACAGGGTTGCGGTCTCTTCGATGTTGGTGATGTTGCCGTTCCAGGTCGGCGTCGCCGAAGAAGCATTTTTGGTCTCAACGATGCCGCCGCCGTGCACATGCAGGATGTGGTCGCGGTTTGACGGATCGATCTCGACATCGTCGACCCAGCCCGAAGCGGTTTCGCCCGCCATGGTGGCTTCGATTTCGCGCCAGGTCTTGCCGGCGTCGTCAGACAGCTGCACGATCTGCTGGCCGCTCCAGCTGCCCCAGGAATTGGTCACGCCCAGCGCAATGCGGGTGGTGGCGCCGCTGCCTTGCACCGACACGCCGCCCAGGCCGAAGTTGGTGCCGCCGTTCGGGTCTTCGCTCTTGAGCAGGGTCCAGGTCGTGCCATCGAACTTGTAAAAGCGGCCGGGGCCGCCGGCGCCAGGGCCGGCATCCTTGGTAAACACGACATAGAACATGCCGTCCGCGGCGCGCACCATGTGCGGGATGTGGTAGCCGGACACCGGCGTTGCGACAGGGGACCATGTTGCACCGCCGTCGGTCGATTTGTACAGGTTGGCGCTCAGGCCCGCCACGCTGGCGTAGTCGGGGGCGACGGCGGCGTAGATGGTCTGGGTCGCCGCGCCGCTGCCCTTGGTGCCGGTGTCGTAGACCACCAGTTCGACGCCCATGCCGCCGCCGGCGGCACTGATCTGGTCCGAGGTCAATTTGACAGCCGACAGTGAGTTCACCTGGCTCCAGGTCTGGCCCGAGTCGGCGCTCTTCCACAGTCCGGCCGTGCGCGAGCCGTAGAACAGGATCGATGGCTTGTTCGGATCGACCATCAGGCGCTCGCCCATGGCGCGGCCGCCGTTGTTGCCTCCGAGCGGGAAGGGCAGGTCGACGTGCGTCCAGTGGTCGCCGCGGTCGCTGGAAACGTACAGGCGGCCGTTGCCTTCAAACGTGTACATGCCGGTGGCCATGTAGACCAGCTGGTCGTTGTTCGGATCGAGGGCGATGCTTTCGATGCCGTGGTATTTGCTCTCAGCCGCACCAAAACCCAGGCCGTCGGTGATCGGCGTCCAGGACGAGGTCGCCTGGTTCCAGCGATAGGCGCCGCCGATGTCGGTGCGCGCATACAGCAGGTTGGCGGTAGTCGGGTGGAAAATCAGGCCGCTGACGTAGCCGCCACCGCCCCATTTCACACTGTTCCAGCTGGTGGCTTTGCTGCCCGCGGTAGCGGTGTTGTCCGTGTTGCCGGCGCTACCCGTGCTGCCAGTACCGGTATCGGTTCCGGCACCAGTGCCGGGAGGCGTGCTGCCTGTGCTGGCTGAAGGCGGTGTCGTGCTGGCGTTGCCTGGTGCGGCAGCATTGCCAGTGCCGCCTGAACCGCCGCCACAGCCCGCGGCGAGGCCCGCTGCGATGAACGAAAGAACGATCACCCGTAATTTGAATTCCTTCATGAAAACCTTTCCAAATAGTGTAGTTGCCGCCGAGTGAATTGTGGAAGTTGCGGGATGTCATGGCAATTCCTAATACCGCCAATGCTCCGAATGAAATTGCACAGCAGCCTGTGCGTTCGCCGGCTATCTTCAACGGCAGAGCGCACTCACGGGATTTCTCCCTTTTGCTGTGATCACTCCAAGGCGATAGGGGAGCTTGATGTAGTCGCTCACGCGCACTGCCGGGTCATTCCCCTGGAACAGGTACTCAATGGGGCGGCACGGATCGATCGTCATGGTCTGGTCGGCGTTCGTCCGAATGATTTCGCCATGGGAAATGCCATCTGACCAAAGCTGTTCAACGTTGGTGCTGCTGGCGAAAGTGTTCATCGGCGCCGACGAGAACGGTTCCCATTTTCCATCGAGGCCATTGCTCTTCCAGATTCGGAAGTAGCGTCCCTTCGGCGACATGGCTTCGACAAGGGTGATGTATGTTTGGGTGTTCGCAATCCGGTAGGTATTGCTGGCCTCGAACAAGTCCTCCGTCTTTTCGTTGAGGACGGCAACGGTGTTATGGAAGCCATTCGGGAACCGGCCGATATCGGTTTCGGACCGCAGCAGGCGGCCATGGTCATCGGTATTGAACAGGTAGCACTTTTTCTCATCGCAGATTACCCAGAAATCGAGCCAGCCATGTCCTTGTGGATGTTTGATGATGTCGGGCACGACGGAAAACAAGGGCTTGGGCGCGGTCCAGGATGTGGGATCGCTGATATCGTTCGAAGTTGAGTAAAGCGGGTCCGCGCCCTGGTAGATCAGATACCAGGTCTTCTGCGGAGCGAAGTAGAACACCTGTGGCGCCGCGCGATAGCCTGGCCCCATCGGGGACTTGTCTAGTGGGACGATCTTGGCGGACGATGCTTCCGACCACTTGTCAAAGCTCGTGTACGCGAGTCCCCAGCCCGACGACCCGGCGCTCGTCATGAAGACATGGTATTTGCCGTTCACGTAGACGATCGAGGGATCCTTCACCCCATAGATCGTCTGGTCCGGATCAGGCTGGGGCGAAATAAGCGGCGGGCTGGATACCCAGTTAAATGTCGCGGCTGCGGACTCTGGCGTTTGCAGGGTGGTGCCACAGGCCGCGAGGCCGCTAACCAGGCTCAGGCCGGCGATGCATCTGATAAGCTTCATTTTCATGGTTTGGAAACGAATAGTCCGAATTCGCCGAGGCCGGTAGATGTGGTGTCGCCGTTATTGGCTGTGATATTGAGCCGGTAGTAGCGATAGGAGCCGGGTCGCGAGACCGGGTAATTCTTCAACGCGTAGGGACGGTCGGATACCTGGTTGTTTTGTGCGTCGAGTGTTTGCCAGGTCACGCCGTCGTTGGAGCCCAGGAGCTGCCAGTCCTTCGGATCGCGCGCAACCGCGTTGTTGGAACTGATGACGGAGTAGCGCTGTACTGTCTCCGTGTGTCCGAGGTCATACTGCAGCCAGCCCTGCACACCTTTGGAGAACCATTGCGTCGCCGAGTTGCTGTCGAAAGCGCGCTTGGCGTTGCCTGTGTTACTCGTATTGTCGTTGGCGGTACCGCCGGAGGCGACGTTGACCATCGGGTGCTCCGGTCTGGCGGAGTCCTCGGGAGAATTGGCACTCGTCCCAGCGGAATTTGCCGCCGTGACGGTGTAGTAGTAGGTCACGCCGTTGGTGACCGATTTGTCGGTGAAGCTGCCGCCCCGGACATCCGTCGCGATGGTCGTGTAGGGGCCGCCGCTGGATGTGGCGCGCTTGACTATGTAGCGGGTGGCGCCGAAAGAGCGCTGCCAGCGCAGCGGAACGGCGCCATCGCCCGGCGCGGCAAGCAGCGCTGCCGGGGCTGCAGGGATCAAAGTCGGCGCATTACCGTCGCCCCCGGTGATCTGCACGTTGCTGAAGACGGAGCGGTTCGGCGTGCCGTTGACGGTCGATGAAACCACCAGGCCCACATAGATCGTGGCCGGAAGGGGCCCGTCGATGCGGCCGAGATCTGTGGCGGCCCAGTTGGTGCCATCGGGAGACAGGTAGCCGGTGATGACGTTGCCGATGCGCTCGAGCTTCAGCCAATACGAGTCCGCGGTGTTTGCGAGTGGAAGTGCCTTGTTGGCGTAATTGCTGCCGCCATACGCCGTGAGCTTCTGCATATTCTGCTCGGCCGCAACCCGATTGGCGACGGCCATCCAGGCACGCGGGGCGCCCTGGTCAAGGCTGGTGCGTATCATCACGCCCGCCTTGGCAGACGGACCGGTGTCACCGACCGATTCAACCTTGGCGATGATGGCGCCATCGCCAACCAGGGCCTTGTAGGCGAAGTGACAGCTGTCGTTAGTGCCCCAGATCTCGCTCCCCGCGCCGGTCACGGTCCATTTGCCGGCGGCATAACTGGCGCTACCGGTAGGGGTGGCGCCGCCTAAATCAACGCTGCTCAAACCCGCGGTGAGCGAGGTGGTCGCAGGCAGGGCAAGCTGAGGTGCTGGAACCGCGGTGGAGGTGTCGGTATCCTTCAGAAACATGAAGCTGTAGGCGTCCACCGGCATCCAGAGGCGTCGTTGCGCGATAAACGGGGCCTGCATGCCTTTGCGGATGGCGTAGGCGGCATGGATCTGATTGAGCATGATATTCCCGCCACCCCCGCCGCCCCATCCGCGGTTGGTCATGTCGGCAGTGTAATAGGCATCGGTGGTGCCGAAAGGGAGCGCAGCGGTCGGCACGAGCTCGTTCACCCGCGCGAAATATTCACCAGCTGCCAGGAGCCGGTCGTCCAGGTCGGAATAGATGTCGATGCCTTGTTTCCAGAGCGCCTCGGCGAGCATGGTCAACGATTTGAGCTGGCCGTGGAAGTGGCCCTGGTCGCGCAGGGAATCGCCGAGCATGCCGAGATCATTGGAATTGCGCAGCCCGATGTGGGCCAGCGTGCGTACTTGGTAAACGACCTTGTCCACCGCCGGCGCATCGTCGTTGAAGATGGCCATCAAGCCGAGGGCAACCAGGGCCAGCGCGCCCTTGTTGGCGGCGCCGAACTGGTGTTCGCCATAAGGGTTCGATGCCGGTATCAGGACATTCTTGAAGTACTTCTTTACCGTGGCAGTGTCGGCTTCCGTCCAGCCTTGCCATGTGCCGCGCAGGATGTCCGCGCCGCCCACAAACATGTAGGCGTAGTCGCCCAGGTCGAGCATCGATTCGCGTCCGGAGAACTCGACATGGGTGGTAGCCCATGCCATGAGGATTTCGCGGGCCTTTTTTGCATATTCCTGGTTGCCGGTGAAATGCCACATGCGCGAGAGGTTCCAGACCGCGATCATGTCGCTGCGCCATGCGCCGAGGTTCTCGTCGGGGGCCCGGCTTACTTTCGCATAGGGCCCTGCCATGGTGAAGGTGAGCCTGGCATGGCCGTCGTTTACCAGGTTGTCGTAGGCAGACTTCCATGGTTGCCGGCCCTGGTCGACGTAGGCCTTGAGCGTATTGAGGTCCGAAAGGGTGAGAGGGGTGCCTGGGTGGCTGAAAACGCGAACCGCAATGTCGCCAGTGACGGGCGTGCTGCCAACCGCCGGTGTGTCGCCTGTGCCAGCTGTGCCGCCAGTAGCCGGCGGATTGCCAGTAGTGGCCGTGCCGCCAGCGTCGGGAGTGCCGCCAGTGCTGGGTATGTTGCCAGTACCCTGCGCGCCACCAGTGCCGATTGAGGCCGGCGTGTTGCTGGCGTTTTCCGCTGGAACTGTACCGCGGGTGTCCGCCAGGTCGCCGCCGCAGCCTGCCGCCAGGCTGGCCGCGATTATCGACATGGCGATCGTCCGGATCTTGTGTTTTTTCATGCCATCCTTCCAACTCTCGTAGTTGCTTTATGGCAATTGTCCGGGCGACCGACACAGCTTGGCAATTATGAATATTCCCAGAAGACTTTATGAAATTCACCGGCGCCTGAATAAAAAGCAACAGGCGATATCACTCGTGCATTCCTTTTACTTACGATCAGGATCTCGTTCCCTGACGATGCCGCGGTACACCAGATAGGTTGCCGCCAGGCTGATCGCGCCGGCGCCAGCCAACCAGATTCCCGGCGCAGCCTTATTGCCGCTCACTTCAATCAGCCAGGTCGATAGCAGTGGCGTGAGGCCCCCGAACAGTGCCGTAGCCAAGCTGTAGGCCAGCGAAAAGCCAGTGGTTCGCACCTGGGCGGGAATAATTTCAGTCAGCGCGACAATGGTGGCGCCGTTGTAGCTACCGTACAAGAACGACAGCCAGAGTTCAACCAGCACCATATTGGCAAAGCTCGGGTTGGCGATCAGCCACGACAGCGCAGGATAGGCCGTCAGCGCCACAAGGGCCGAACAGGCAGCCATGACCGGCCAGCGCCCAATGCGATCGGAGAGTGCGCCCATGACCGGGAGCCAGATGAAGTTCGACAAGCCGATGCACAGCGTGACAAGCAGGCTTTCTTCGGTGCTCAGTTTGAGCACGCTCTTGCCGAAAGTCGGCGTGTACACGGTGATCATGTAGAACGCGACGGTGGTCAGCACAACCAGCATGGCGCCTACCGTGACCAGGGGCCAGTTCAGGGCAATCGTGCGCATCATCTGGCGGAAGGTTGGGTGCGTCTTCTGTTTCAGGTAAGCCTCGGTTTCCTGCAAGGAGCGGCGAATATAGAACACCACGGGAATGATCGAACAGCCAACGAAGAACGGGATGCGCCAGCCCCAGTCGGCGATCACGTCATTGGCAAGGGTGTGATTGAGCGCATATCCGAGTGCTGCGGAAAAGATGATGGCGACTTGCTGGCTGGCTGACTGCCAGCTGACGTAGAAGCCCTTGTTGTCCGGCGTTGCCATCTCGGACAGGTAGACGGAAACGCCGCCCAATTCCACGCCAGCCGAAAAGCCTTGCAGCAGACGCCCGATCAGTACCAGCAGCGGCGCCAGCAAGCCGATGCTCGCATAGCCCGGAACGAATGCGATCAGGGCAGTGCCGGAGGCCATGATGCCAAGGGTTAGCACCAGGCCTTTGCGCCGGCCAATGCGGTCGATATAGCTACCCAGGATGACGGCGCCCAGCGGACGCATGAAGAAGCCCGCGCCAAAGGTGGCGAAAGTCATCATCAGTGCCGCATATTCGCTCGTGGATGGAAAGAACGCGGCGGCTATCTGCTGTGCATAAAAACCGAACAGGAAGAAATCATACATTTCGATGAAGTTCCCGCTGGTGACGCGGATGACCGTGCCGAGTTTGGACGTGCGGAGCACCGGTACGGTTTCGGCAGGAGCCGATACGCCGGCGCCGATGGTGGAGTAGCTTGTCATAATAACCTCTCAGGAAAAACCACCGGCGCACTGCGCCAGCGTGAAGATTGGGTTCAGTGCTGTGTAGTTACCGGTTCCAGGCCTGTTGCCTCGATGGTTGCCGCGTTTGCGGGTGATGCGAGGAAACGCAACAGATGGCGTGCGGCCTCCGGATGGCTGGCGCCGCGTACAAGTGCGCCGGCAAACTGGGTGCGGAGCTGAACTTCCTCTGGGAGCGTGCCGATAATGTCGATGCCTTTTACCGGCTGCAGCTCGCTGCGCTGCTGGCATCCAAAGTCCGCCTCGCCTTGCGCGATGATTTCGCCCACCGGAGTGGCTGGAATCTGCGTCGCCTTGCCATCCATTGCCTGCTTGATGCCGAGTTTTTCCAGCAACTGGCGTTTGATGTATTCGCCGCTTGCGCTGTCGGAGTAGGCCACGTGGGACGCGTTCAGGAAGGCTTGCCGCAATCCGTCGACCGTGCTGATATCTGGCTTCGCGGCGCCATGCTTGACGGCGCATGCAATCGGCGAGTTGGCCAGCACGACCTTGCTGCCCGGCTCGAGTTTTCCTTCGGCCATCAGCTTGTCGAGCGCATCGCCCACCATGATGACGACGTCGATGGATTCGCCACGCGCGAGGCGTGCCGGAATTGCATTTCTCGTTGTTCCCATCGATGGGCCCCATGCCGAGACCAGGCGGTCGCCGCTGGCTTGCTCGAACGGAATGGAGAGATCCTTGTAGGCTTGGGCAAAACCACCCGAGGCGACGACGTGAATGTCGGCTGCGTGGGCGGCGGCAGACAGTGTGAAGACTGCGAGTGCCGACAGCGCCTTGGTTTTTAGGTGATGTGAACGCATTGTGATTCCCTTATGAGCGTTAGAACTTGTGCATGAGGCCGAGTGTCAGGCCGCTGCCGTGACGTCCATTCGGGCGCGCGGCGGTCAGTCCCGCTGCGTCACCGCGCCAGACGGTGTAGTCGGCTTCTACATATGCTGTGGTGCGCGGAGCCAGGGTCTGTTCAAGGAAAAGAAAGCCACGGTCAAAGCCATCGTCTGCGAAATCCTTGGCTTCGCGCCGCACGCTGTACCACGCCGTGGTGACGAGCAGGCCAGGACGCGCCTCGCGGCTTACGCCAGCCGACAGTACATGTTGGCGTACCGTCTTGCCCGCGCCCGTGTCGGCCTTATTGCGCGCGGCATTTGTCTTGATTTCCCAGCCGGCGAGCCGGAATGCCGCGCCAAACGTCCAGGCATTGAGCGGCAGGTCTTCCTTGCTGCGGAATTGCGTGGTGGCGCCGGAAACGACCCAGTCCGGGCGCTGGTAAGCCAGCGCGAGACCGTGGCTGGATGAGGCCGATGCGTCACCTGGCACTTCGCCGAAGGACCAGGCGGCGCGCGCCTGCCAGGGGCCTGCGTTGGCAATGTATTTGACCGTATTGTCGAGGCGGTAGAAATTGTCAGCGTAGCCGCTGGGACCGTACTGTCGACCAAATGCATGAGTGCCAAAGGCGGTATTGCTAAGCCCCGCCACGTTGATGTTGGGATTGAATGTGGCGTAGCGCTTACCGAGCGGATCGACGGGGATGAGCGCGTCGGACAGCAAATTGGTCTGACGTCCAGCGGCCAGGGTGCCATATGGCGATTCGAGTCCGACCCATGCCAGCCGATCGAAAAGGCGATCACCTTTGGCGGACGCGCCTGTGTCGGCATTGATGCCGCCTTCCAGGCGAACCAGTGCAGCCCAGCCGCCACCGAGTGTCTCTTTCCCCTTGATACCCCAGCGACTGGTTTGGTTCACGCCGCTGCTGACTGCAGTGCTGTGGCCGGACAGCGTGGACGCATTGTTTGCGCCAAGGTCGCTGGTGGCGCGCGCTCCGACGTCGACGATGCCGTACAGATCGATGCCTGGCTGTGCGAGGCAGGGGCTGCTCGCCATGAGCAGTGCGGTAAAGGCGCAGGATTGGCGCACGATGTCTCCTTTTTCATTGCCTTCTTGATGAGGCTGATTGCTAAGTAGATGAATCTTCACCCAAATGGCATAATTTGATAATTGCAATTTTCAAGCGTATTAATGCATCATGCGCATCAATTACGATCTCCACGACTTAGAGGCATTTGTCGCCGTTGCAGAACGCGCCAGCTTCAGCCAGGCCGCAAGCGACCTGTTCCTCTCGCAATCGGCACTGAGCCGAAGGATCGAAAAACTGGAAGAAGGCCTGGGCGTCAAGCTGTTCGAGCGGACTACCCGCCGCGTGCAATTGACCAATGTGGGACAGGCGTTCCTCGTGAATGTCCGGACCGCGCTGGACGGATTGGAGGACGCTGTGTTGGGTGTCGCCGATCTCGCGGCGCATCGGACGGGCACAGTAACCCTTGCGTGCGTGCCGTCTGCCGTCTGGCATTTCCTCCCCGAGGTGCTGAAGCAGTTCAGTGAGCGCTTTCCGCGCATCCGGGTGCGGGTGCACGACGAAAGCGCCCAGGATGTGCTGAACCTGGTGTTGGCAGGGGAGGCGGATTTCGGGATCAACTTCACCGGCGCGGAAGAGGCGGAAATTGTGTTCGAGCCGATTTATGAGGAGCGCTATGTGCTGGCTATGCGGCACGATCATCCTTTGGCGCGCCGCAAGAAGCTTAATTGGAAAGACACGGTGCGCGAGCGGTATATTTCGGTCGCCAAATCGAGCGGCAACCGCAGCGTCATCGATGCCGCATTGGCGGGCGTGGAGAAGCATCCACCCATTTTCTGCGAAGTGAATCACGTCTCAGGCGTGCTGGCCCTGGTCGAGGCGGGAATGGGCGTGGCTGCGGTGCCAGGTTTGTCAGTCCTGCCTGGGCGGCCCGATACGATCGTCGGTGTGCCTCTGGTGAATCCGGTGATCCATCGGACACTGGGCTTGATCAGCAAGCGCAATCACACGATGGCACCTGCGGCGCGTACCTTGTTCGATATGCTCTCGAAAGCACTGCTCCGTGATTGGTCGGCGCGTTTAGGCAACAAGCACAAATAACTGCCTGGCGATCGCGCCAGGCTTGACAGACCGAGTTTACTTGCTGCGGCGGGAAATCAGGTTTGCATTCATCCACGAGACCACGTCGGTAACCTTGAGGCCACGTTGGCTATTGAACGTGCCGCTCTTATCCCAGGCGACTCCCCGTCCTTGAGCAAAGGCAGCACGGTACTTGCTCATCATATTGTGCGGGTCGAGGGCCAGTTCGCCGAGTAAATACTCTTCACTCCATTCTGAACGGCTAAAGGGCCGGCCGAGGGACGCTTCCAGCTTGTCGGCGACCTCGCCGTAAGTCACGGTATCGCCGGCTAGATAGACAATCTCGTTCCGGATTCGAGGTATTGCAAACACGATTTCGGCAGTTAGCATCCCGATATCATCGGGAGTGGTCAGCGTTACAGCGGTCTCAAGGTTGCCCAGTGCGTGGACTGCGTCGTTTCGCAGGTCAACAACGCCGAATTCAGGCTCAAACAGGTAGCTCATGAACATGCCGGTGGAGATAATGACCCACTCCATCTGGTGTTGACTGCGCAAAAGCTCCCGCACGTCCAACTGTGCGTCGAAAATGTCCTGCGGACTGCCGCGTCCAATCACGTCAAAATCGACGCCGAACTGCCAAGGAAAATATCTTGGGATTCGCGCCTGCAAAGCAGCGCGCGCCAATTTCATCGGCGTGTCGATTCCGGCAGCGTAACCGGCGCAACCGATTACTGTGTCATATCGTGCGAACACTTTGGCAAGTTCGTCAATGGAGCTCTTCACAAGATCGCCTTCGACGATCTCGATGCCAAGATCCCGAATCTCCGTGATGTCGCGTCGCTTACCCGGTGCGGTGGACTCGACGGCGCTTGCGCGTAGCAGGACGCTGATCTTCACACCGTCGATGCTCTTCGCGCGGCGCGCAAGACTGCGCAGCACCGGCAGGCCGAGTTCTCCAGCTCCGAGTACGAGAATGTTTTGAGACATGGCGTTAGGATCTGCCTGGTTCATCGCGAGCGGAACAATCGGTCGGCGGTCTCGAATGGACATTGTTGATTTCTCCAGTGGGTTTAGGTGCCTGCACTGTAGCAACCCAAATGACGGGGAAAAAGTAGCCCTAGAGGTTTTCATCATGCAGAAAAAGCGAACAATCTTGGGGTATAGTGCCGTTTTCTATCTCGGTATCAGGGCAAGACATGGATCGCGTTCAGGCAATGCAGGTATTCCTTCGCGTGGTTGAAAGCAAGAGTTTTGTCCGAGCGGCAGAGACCTTGGGCCTGCCGGCATCATCAGTCACCGGCATCATCAAGAGGTTGGAAAAACATCTGCAGACACGCCTGCTTAACCGTTCCACCAGAAACCTCAGCTTGACGCCGGAGGGGGAACGATACTTTTACCGCTGCCGCGAGATACTCGATCTCATTGACGAGACGGAATCCAGCCTGCATGGCTCGATGGAGCGTCCGCAAGGGCGACTGAGGGTCGATATGCCGGGCGGCATTGCGCATGCCGTTATCCTGTCGCAGTTGGGGCAATTCCAGCAGCGCTACCCCGATATCTATCTAATGATCGGTGTAAATGATCGTCAGGTCGACCTGATTCAAGACGGAGTCGACTGTGTGATCCGCACCGGTAGACTTCACGACTCGACACTGGTCGCGCGCCGACTGGGTGAGCTACGGTGGATTACCTGCGCGGCGCCGTCCTACCTGGATGAGAAGGGTATTCCCGAGGAGCTGGAGGATTTGCATCGGCACCGGGCGGTTCATTACTTTTCCAGTACGATGCGTCGGGATGGCGGACTACATTTCGTGGAGGACGGGAACAGCGTCACTGTTCCAGTTCCCGGCACGGTGGCAGTCAATGAGACCGGGCTGTACATCAAGCTTGGCATCGACGGTGTTGGCCTGATGCAGTTGGCAGAAATTTTGGTCGCAGACCATTTGCGGAGCGGAAAATTGGTCGAGGTGCTTTCCGATATGCGGCCGGCACCTGTGCCGGTGTCACTCGTTTACCCGCATCAGCGATTTCTCTCTCCGGCTATGCGAGCGTTCGCCGATTGGACGGCCGAGCTGTTCGGCAATGTCGGTTAAGGCGTGAAAATGAACCTAGCTGCAGGCGCTGGATGATCAACTGCCACTTGAAATGGTGGCAGCTTCGTTTTTTCGTTTAGCAGGGCGGGTAGCAGCGTCGCGAGGGTTTGATTCTAAAATCCGGCAAGGGCTGCCCGTGATCCGGTTGTTCGCTCCGGATGCGCATGTGACCTGGCTACTGGCCGTGCAGGATCTGGCCGATGGCGATACGGCCCGGGTCCCATCGATCTCGGCATCGGCACGTCACGCGGATCGATTCAGTAGCTAAAGATCGATCGACGCCAAGTGCTTGAAATCACGAGCGTCCATGGTGGACGAGAATTCAGTGCCGCTTTCGTGACGGCCCACGCATCTCCTGACCTCTTATCCCTTTCCTGCGTACGCGGCAGGAAGGCGAGCCTCATTAGCTCGCGGCCCGGTACCGTGCAGAAGCTGTCGTGAGCTCGAAAACTGCGTGCCAGTACCACTGGCGCTATCGATGTACGGACAGGCGTTGGTCGATGCTGCGCATTTGGTCGATCTCCCGGCGTTGTCCCTCGCTGATCGAGCGGCATAATGCGAGAAGCTCCGGGTCGCGCAAATCGGCTTTTCGGCACATGAGTATCGCTCCCGAGTGATGCGGGATCATGGAGGCGATGAACTGTCGGTCGTTGATATTAGCCTGCACTCGCGTTGCTGCAAACGATCCCGCCATGATCAGCAGGAACAGCAGATACAGTGCAAGGTTGACTGTGCGATTGGGGAACATGGCGGGCATCGTCGCAAGCATGAAGATGCCCATCGGCGCCCACATCGTGGCGGCCATATAAAGCATATTGAGGTTGTGGCGAAAGTCGCTCCGGCCGTCAATCATTGAGAACATGGCGAAGTACATGACGATGAATCCAAGTACCATGTTGAGCCAGAACTGGGCGTAAGGGTGCCCTTGCCTGGGTGCCTCAGATTCGGCTCTTGCGTCAGGGTTGTGAAGGTCTTGCATGAGTTCCTCCACACGTTAAGATTGGCGTTGGAAGCCTGGTGCAATACAGGCAGTCCTGAGTTGGGGAATATACCGACGCGCATGCCTTGAGTCTGTTAAGACGGCCTCGCATGGCCGCCTTGTTTCCGGCGTTAGTGCGCAAAAGGAGAATTTTCTGACTCAGGTGGAGCCGGAACTTGCAGGAGCTGGCTCGGCCAACCGGCGCTTTACGCCTTGGGTTTCCCCTGGCTGTCGCTGATGCGGAATTTCTTGCGGCGATCGCCCATCAGGTAGCGGAGGTCACTGATCGAGAGCTCGGAGACTTCATGCATGCGAATGAGCAGCGCGGCGCCGACCGGAAGGCGGCGATGGCGGATCTTGCTCAAGACTGGCGGCGCCACTTCCAGCGCGCGTGAGAGCGCCGCGTCGTTCTTAAGCTTCAGGTGTTCAATCAGAGCATCCAGTAAGCGATTTGGATCGTATTCACGTTCAGACGTGTCCGTTTGGATGCTTGCTGCATCGCGCATGCCGTCCCTCCTTCACTCGAGATATGCGAAATTCAACATATATTACCGTAAAGGAATGAACGTTGTATAGCTGGAAATTCGAATGAGTGCCCGGCCTGCCGTATGACGGGGCCCGGGCGCCAGCGTTAAAGGACTATTGAACCACCAATTCCACGCGGCGGTTCTTGGCCCGGCCCGCTTCGTCAGTGTTCGATGCGACTGGCGCAAGGCTGGCGACCCCTTTGCTCCCCAGGCGCGTGGCAGCGATCTGGTATTGTTTGGCCAGCGCAGTGACGACCGCTTGGGCGCGTTGCTGCGACAGCACCTGGTTGGCGTCCAGGCTGCCCTGGTTATCCGTGTGGCCAACGATGTAGACCTTGAGGGCGGGCTGGCTCTTCAATAGTTTCGCCATTTCGTCCAGCTGAGTTTTGGATTCGGCAGCTTTGATCTCCGCCTTGCCGGTATCGAAGTAGATACCGTACAGGGCAATCTTGCCGCTCGACTGCAAAGCCGTCTTCAACGCATCGGCGTTGACCGTCACCTGGCCGTCTTGCATTGCCTGCGGTTCGGCGATCTCGATATAGGTTGTGGTGAAATCGGTGCGGTATACCTTGCCGGTATTGACCATCACGTGCACTGTACTGCCATCCTTCGACAAGGTGCCGTAAGTGAAATAGAGGTCGTCGGTACCGAGCATATTCGTTCCGCCCAACGAGAACATCTGGTTATTCAGGGCGGATTTTTCCGGATGGCGTGCCCGGTTGGCGCGGAAGTCGGCTTCCTTCATTGCGCTATAGTGATCATCAAAACCGTAGCGCATGTGCTCGCAACCTTTGTCGCGTGGTGTGCAGCTGATGATGGCCTTGAATCCGGCTGCCTTCAGCGCCTGTTCATAGTTGCGGTGCACCTCCAGCGGCGACTTGCCGAGCGGTGCGAAATACACCATGCGGGTAATCTGGCCTTCGACGGTGATCGGCGCCAGGAATTCATTATGGCTGTCCAAACCCAACTTGCCTGGGAAAGTCGTTTGGTCGAAGCCGATCTTCTTGTAGGCCATCATCCATGAGTTGTTGTAGCGCTGAATCAGGGGATGGTCTGCTCCCCCTGCGACATCGATTGCCCAGTCAGGACCTGCGGAGGCAGGTGCGGCGATAGCGAACGAAGACAGGCACAATGCTGCGGCGACGAAGTGGCGTGCCAGAGGGGAGGACAGTGGTTTCAAGGTTGATCCTTTCGCGAAGAACAGTAAGCACGACGCAGTGCAATGATGTAAATCTTATACTGCACCGTGATCGTTCTCCATTCAAACGCGTCGGTAATCGGAACGCTGGATTAACGATGTTGAGAAGGCTGGTGCAGTTAGCTGCGCTGGGCCGGAGCTTTACCGGGCGCGTAAGGGATGGGTACTGGAGTTATTATCGGTAAGCGGGAACAATGATCAAGCTCGGGTTTACGATGTCCTTTACGCGCTTTCTGCTATTCGCCATTCTTTTCACGTCAAAGACCGTATTTGCATCCGAACTGGTCATGGCCATTTCCAATGGGAGCGGCATGCCCATGACGGACATCCGTGGCGAAGAGCTGATGGGCGGGATCCTCAAGGAATTCGGAGATGCGCTGGGTGCGCAACTGAACCTCCAGCCACGGTACATGATCTTGCCGCGAACAAGGGTTGAGGGCGCCTTGTTACGGGGCCACGCTGACCTGCTGTGCGACCTGCGGCCCGAATGGCTCGATAACCGGACATTCCTCTGGTCCGATGCGATCATCTCCAATCGCATGATTGTTGGCATGCGCAGCGAGACGCCTTTGCCTGCTTCCTTGAACGCCATTGCAGGCCTGCGCGTAGGCACGATCCAGGGATATCGTTATCCGGAAGTAGAGTATCTGCAGCCGAAGATTGTGCGTGATAACGCCGCCAACGATAGTCAAAACCTCGAAAAGCTGCTGCTCGGACGCTTCGACCTCATCTTCACGAACCGGATCTTCTTCGACTATCAGCGCAAGGTGCATCCGGAGCGCTCACGCCTGGCGCCCCACAATTTGAAGATTACGGACTTCGATACCTATTGTGCGATTCCTGCACAAGGCAAGCTGGGTATCACAGAACTGAATCATGCCATTGCCAGGCTCAAGGCCCGCGGCACGATCCAGTCAATCCTGGCACGTTACCGGCCGCACGACCTTGGTCGCTAAAGCAGTCCTTGCCGACTCTTCCGCGCCCAGCCTGCCTTTTGGGAGGCCAGGGCGCTTGTGGCCAGGATCAGAACTTGTATTGCAGGTTGGCGAAGAACGAGCGGCCGCGCGGGTCGGCATAGGTCGGGTCCCAGGTCACTTCGAAGTAGCGCGACTGGTTGGTGAATGGCGGCGGCGTATCGAATAAATTGATCACGCCTGCGCGCAGCTTGAGGTTCTTGTTGAACGAATAGCTGCCCGTCAGGTCCCACAGCGAATAGGCTTTCACGTCGCGGTCGTTCCAGCCCGGATCCGCCAGGCCCGGAATGTTCTGGTCTCGATAGCTGGAGAAGAAGGTGTGTCCCAGGGTCGCACTGACAGGCCCCTGGGTCCAGTCGATATTGAGCTTGTGGCGCCAGCGCTGTACGGCCTTGTCGTCGCGGAAGACGCCAAGGCCATTTGTCATCGGTGAATTCGGATCGGACTGGAACTTGTACTTGGTGATCAGCGTTCCGTTCAGGCTGGCGCTGAAGCGGCCCATCGCGCTGGCATCGCCGCGCCAGTTAAGCTCAATATCGAGGCCGGACGTGTTGAGCTTGCCCCGGTTCTCTTTCTTGAACTGGAGGAAGGATACGACGCCATCTTCGTCGCGCACCACGATGTTCGGATCGTTGTAATAGATCGGGTTGTCGAATACGGTTTGCTCGCCGATTTCCGAGATGATGTCGGTTTTGCGGATGATCCAGTAATCGAGGCTGCCGTTCCAGTTGTTGTTAGGCTGCAGTACCAGGCCAGCGGAAAACTGTTTCGATTTTTCCGGTTTGAGCTGTGGATTGCCGTAACGGTCCAGGTCGAACTGGGCGATCTCGCCCGAGACCGGATCTTTCACGAAGCTGGCCGTCGTACCGGAACGCACCGGCAGGAACAGTTCGGCAATCGACGGTGCACGGAAGCCGGTGCCGTAGGAGGCGCGGGCCAGTACCTCTTTGTTGGGACGATAGCTGACCGCGATTTTCGGATTGGTGGTTGTGAGTTTCGGGGTGGTGACATTGGTCAGCGGATCGTGCACGCCTTTGTAGCGGTCGTGACGAATGGCGAACTGGCCTTCCCATTCCTTGCTGAATGGAGCATTGATTTCGGCGTAGAAGGCGGCGATGTCGCGCGAGTTGGAGGTATCGGCCAGTAATTCATCGGAGCTGGCGCGGTCGCCCTGCACGTCGTTGGTGCGCAATGCTTCAGTGGCGCTGAACTCGGTTTTCTCGCGCCGCAGTTCGGCGCCCAAGGCCAGCACGGCATCGCCACCGCCCAGCGCCATCACCGGGCGCGCCAGCTTGGCATCGACGCTGTCGCTGGTGCCTTTGGACATACGCGCTGCGTCACGGATCTTGATCGAATCCATGAACTTGCGGCCTGAATCATCCGTGGCCGGGACAAACGGGTTGTACTGGCCGCTCGCCATGCCCGCCAGCATTTTGCTGCGCGAAACCCAGCCATCAATATCCAGGTCGGTGGCCTTGTTTTGGCTGTGGTTGTAGGCCGTATCGTATTCCCAGTTGCCGATCTTGCCGGTTGCACCCAGTACGAAGCGCGACGCTTTGCTGGTCACTTCCGAAGTGCGGCGGCCGGCGTCGGACAGGCGGAAGCGGAAGTTCACCGGGGTGGTGATGCCGGTCTTCGTTTGCAGATCGGCTGGCAGGTAAATGCCGGTGCTGGTACCGTTGATGCTGCCTGAGGTAGCGGGCGAAGCGGCATAGCTGGTCTCGGCTTTGCTCAGAAGGACTTCAGCAAACACCTGGTCGGCCTCCGTCACCTGGAAGGTGGCACGGCCGATAAAACTGCGTTTTTTTGCATCCGGATAGACTTCCGAATCACCCATGTAGTTGAAGGAGCAGCCTTCCGTGCCGCCGGGGCCGAGGGGGCGTACCACGTTCGGGCTGCCGTCCACGCAGGAATCCTTGCCGAAGTTGACGCGCCGGCCAGGCGATGGCGCCCAGGTGCCGCCAGGACCAGAGCCCTTCAGGTAGCTCGATTGGTTCAGGGTCGCCAATTGGGCCGAAGTCAGGTCGACGTTGGCCGGGAATGAATAGCTCGAGAGCTGTGGCGACAGGCGGTCGGGCAGGCTGTACTCCTGCATGAATTTGCGTTGCGAACTGGCCAGGCGGTCCGTTTTCTGCACGTCCAGTGCGCCGAACACGTTGTAGCGGTCGGTACCCAGGTCGCCAAAGCCGCCGGACAGCGAGGCTGACCGTTTGCCGCCGCCGCCTTCATCCGTGCGCAGCGCATACACGCTGGCATCGCCGCCGCGGTAGTCCTTGCGGGTGATGAAGTTGATCACGCCGCCCATGGCATCGGTGCCGTAGATCGCCGATGCGCCGTCCTTGAGCACTTCCACGCGCTGGATGGCGCCGGCCGGGATGTTGTTCAGGTCGACGCCAGAGTTGTCGCCAGGGCTGGCGAAGTTGGCCAGGCGGCGGCCATTCAGCAGCACCAGCGTGCTTGAGACGCCAAGACCGCGCAGGTTGGCGCCGTTAAAGCCGCGCTGGCCGCCCATGACGTCGCTGACGCTGGTGCCATCGGTCAGGCCGCCTACATTCGAGGAGATTTTTTGCAGCAGTTCGGCAGCAGTGGTCACGCCGGACTTGTCGATATCTTCGCGCTTGATGATTTCGACCGGCAGTGCCGCTTCGCCTTCGATGCGCTTGATACTGGAGCCGGTGATTTCCACGCGCTGCATGGTTTGCGAGTAAGCATTAACGCTCATGCTGCAAAGCGCGAGTAATACAGCGTGGGAGCATTGGGAGCGGCGGAATGCCGATGCCTTGTGCGTGCCAGGTATTTTCATGCGATCAGTCCTCGTCAGTTGGTATTCAAATGCTTCTAATAAACTTTTGAAACAATTGCAGTGTATGCAACGTTGGATGATTTGTGCGCACCGGAGCTTGTTTGACTTGAAATTTCGTCATAATTGCAACGCTCTTGCTTGTTTCCGGCTTGCGGGTTTCCGATCGTGGATCCACAGAAATCGGCACAGTCCGGCCGTGTCCGGGTGCGGGGCGCAACAGCGGCGTTGCCATCTTTGCCAAGCCAATGCAAAGTGAACATTTTTCGTGCTGTGGAGGAATGGGAATGATCAGTCAGGCATGCTTTGGCGAACTGGAGGCGATCAATATCGACGCCATCCTGACGATGTTCGACGGGTTGAATGACATTGCCTTTTTCGTCAAGGACAGGGAAGGGCGCTATTTCGGCATCAACCGAACCATGGTGCGCCGCTGCGGGGCGCGGGACAAGGACGAGGTGATTGGGAAGACCGCGCTGGACCTGTTTCCCCAGGCCCTTGCTGAAACCTACTTTGCCCAGGACCGCAAAGTGATCGATAGCGGAGCTTCTATCGACAAGCACCTGGAATTGCACATCTACCCTGGCCGCAGCCGCGGTTGGTGCATCACCAGGAAAATGCCCCTGCAGGACACGAAGGGCAGGATTATCGGCCTGATCGGCACGTCACGCGACCTCGGCTTGCCCGACGACGTGAACCCAGCATTCCGGCAGATCGCCCATATCGCGGAATACATCCGCGAAAACTATCAGCGGAATGTGTGCGTGAAGGAGTTGGCCGACCAGGCAGGGCTATCGCTCTCGCAGGTGGAGCGCCTGTTCCAGAAAGTCTTCCACCACTCGCCACGTCAAATGCTGGTTCAATGCAGGCTTTCAGCGGCCAAGGCGATCATCGACAAGAAGCCGGAAGCAAGGATCGCTGACATCGCTTACGAATGCGGCTATACAGACCACAGCGCCTTTAGCCGCCAGTTCAAATCGGTGACGGGAATGAGTCCGACGGAGTACAGCCGCATGGCCAGCCGCGCCGGGACCTGACTTCTCGTCCCGCGCGGCTGCCAGCCGGGTTACTTCAAGCGATCCCAGAGGAAGCTGTAGACCATGCCATAGAGGCGGGCCTGCTGTTCGCCGTTCACTGCGCCGCCATGGCCGCCATCCGTGTTCTCCCAATACAGGACCTGGTGGCCTTGCTCTTTCATGCGCGCGACCATCTTGCGGGCATGGGCCGGATGCACGCGGTCGTCCCTGGTCGAGCTGGTGAAGAACACCGGCGGATACGAGCGGTTTTTGTCCAGCAGGTGATAGGGCGAGTAGCGCGAGATGTAATCCCATTCTTCAGGACGGTCCGGGTCGCCATACTCGTCTATCCATGAGGCTCCGGCCAGCATCCGGTGGTAGCGCTTCATGTCAGCCAGCGGCACCTGGCTCACGACCGCGTTGAACAGCTCCGGACGCTGCAGGGCCGCGACTGAAACCAGCATGCCGCCAAGGCTTCCCCCCATGATGCCGAGGTGCTGCGGCGAAGTGATTTTCCGCGCAATCAGGTCTTCCGCCACCGAGATGAAGTCGTCATACGATACCTGGCGCTTTTCCTTCAGGGCGGCTTCGTGCCAACGTGGTCCGAACTCGCCGCCGCCGCGAATGTTCGACAGCACGTAGACGCCGCCTTTTTCCAGCCAGGCGCGGCCAACGGTGGCGTTGTATGAGGGCTTCATCGATATCTCGAATCCGCCATAGCCGTACAGCAGCGTCGGATTGTTGCCGTCATACTGGAGGTCCTTGCGCATGACGACGAAGTACGGAATCCGCGTGCCGTCTTTGGCCAGGGCGAAGTGTTGCTCCACCTTGAGGCCGGAGGCATCGAAGAAGGCTGGCTGCGATTTCAGCTGATGCCGCTCGTCGCTACCGACCTGGCCAAGATGCAGCGACGTCGGAGTGAGGAAGTCGTTCAGCACCACCAAGTACTGGTCCGAATCCAGGTAATCGAGCGACGAAATCGAGACGTTGGCAAAGGCTGGCGTAGCCACCGTTCGCTGTTCCCATTTGCCCTTTTGCATGCGCAACTCCTGCACCTGGCTGCGCACGTTGACCAACTCGGTCAGCAGGATGGCGTTCCGGGTTGTGGCGACCGATTGCAGCGAGCGCGTAGCGTCGGGCTGGTACAGGACGGTGAAGTTGCGCTTGCCAGCCATGAAGCTGGAGAAGTCGATCGACAACAGCGAGCCTTGCTGGTACTGGCGACCCCCAAGCGTCCAGTCCGCGCGCAGGCGGAGCAGGAGCTGGTCCTTGAAGGTGAAGGCCGTTGCGCCGTTTGGCTTATCCAGCCTGACCAGTTTCCCTGCATGGCGGAAGTACAGTTCGTTCGTGAAGAACGAGGTATAGCGCAGCACAAACTCGCGGTTGAACCCCGGATAGTGGTCGGAATACCCGGATACGCTGATATCGGCCTGTTCGCCCTCGAACACCAGCTTTGCCGACTGCAGCGACGTGCCGCGCTTCCATTCCTTGATGATGCGCGGGTATCCCGAACTGGTGAGCGAGCCGGGTCCGAAGTCGGTGGCGACCAGCAGGCGATCCCGGCTCACCCAGTTGACGTCGCTCTTCGCTTCGGGAAGGTAGAAGCCCGCCGGCACAAAGCCCAGGCTACGGGTGTCGAACTCGCGCACGACGTGTGCATCCCCGCCGCCGCGGGTGAGCGAGAACAGGCAGCGCTCGGCATGCGGCTTCAGGCACTCCATGCCATGCCATACCCAGTTCTCCTTTTCGTCGCGTGCCAGGCGGTCGATATCCAGGACCACTTCCCACTGCGGTGCGTCGGCCTTGTAGCGTTCCAGCGTGGTACGCCGCAGTACTCCGCGCGGGTGTTCGGCGTCCTTCCAGAAGTTGTAGAGGTACTTGCCTTGCTTCTCTACGAAAGGAATCCGCTCGCGCGAGTCGACGACTTCGCGGATGGCGCTGGTGGTCCGCTGGATGCCGGGCAGTTTGTCCAGCTGGCTGGTTGTAAGGCCATTCCACTGTTTGACCCACTCCAGTGCCCGCTCGGAGCCTACTTCCTCAAGCCACAGGTAAGGATCGGCGTCCGGCACCGGCGCGGGGGACTGTGCATGCGCCGCCGCGCTAAACAGCAGCGCGGCGGACGCGACCAGGCCTATTGCCCTGATTGGAATCATGTGTCGCATTCTCCTCAGAATTTGTGCTCAACGGTCAGCATCAGCGTACGCGAGCGCAGCGGCAGCGGGCTGCCGGGGTACAGCTTGACGGGATCCTTGCGGTCGAAGAGGTTGAACACGTTCGCCGACAGCGTAGTGCCAGGGCGGAACGCATAGCGGGTCCACAGGTCGACCGTCGTGTCCGAGGCAATGCGGCATTCGTCCTTGCTCACGCCACGGTCTTCGCATCCTTCAATGCTGCTGGTCGAATCAAGTGCGCCCCATGCAAGCTTGGTGGAGTCCGTATAGTTCGCGCGCAGCCCGGCGATGAACGGACCCTTTTCCCACGACATCTTGGCGATGGCGCGCGTGCGCGGTATGCCGCGATAGCCGACATAGTTCTCGGTGTAGGCGTTGGTGAAGCTGTCCCAGTTCTGGTATTTGAATTGGCGGTTCAATTCAAGGCCCACGTTGAAGGTGCCCCATTCGCCGAAGTTCCAGCGGCCCTTGGCGTCCAGGTCGAGACCGGAAACGCGTGATTTGCCGTAGTTCTCGTACTGCGCCGCGATGGTCCTGATCGGGCCAATCGGGAAGCCGATGTTCCTGCCGGACAGCTCGAAGGCGCGGCGTGCGATGTCCAGGTCCTGCGTCGTCAGCGGATCGCGTTCCACCAGCCCGGCCAGCCTGTCCTCGTTGGCCAGGGTCTGGTCGATACTCTTGACGGCAATCTCGTCGCGGCGCTTGATGTTGTAGTAGTCGATGGTAAAACTGAGTTCGCGCACCGGCTGCAGCACCAGGCCCGCCGTGAAGCTGTTGGTATATTCCGGCTTCAGGTTGGGATTCGGCGTGACTGCGGACGGGAAGCTGACCGAGCATCCCAGCGCATAGGCGGTCAGGGCCAGGTTCTTGTCGGCCGCGTTGCCGGTATTCAGCACGTTCCTGAGTTCGGTGGCGGCAGCGCAGCGCTTCGGATCGTTGTAGCCGTTGTTGAACCAGGAGGCGCCGCCGTTGCCGGTCTCCGGAAGGCTTGGCGCGCGGAAGCCTTTGGAGGCGGTGCCGCGCACCATCAGCATGTCATTCACCTTATAGCGCAGGCCAAGCTTGGGCACGACGGCGCCAGCCTGGTCGATCACCTTGTCGCCGCGAAGGGCAAAGCTGGCTTCCAGCTGCTTGGTGAAGGGGGCCGCAAGCTCAACGAAGGCGGCTGCGACATTGCGCGAGCCATTGATCTTCACGCCGCTGAACTGGACGATGCGCGCTGCCAGCACGTTGTCGCTGCTCTGGTGCTCAAAGCTTTCGTGGCGCAGGTCGACGCCGGTTGCAATTTGCAGTGGTCCGCCGCCGAGCATGAACAGTTCGCGGTTCGCCTTGAAATCCATGAAGGTTTGGCTGTACTCGCCATGCGACCCCATTTCGGGGAACATGGTTTCCAGCAGGGCACGGTCATTCTGCTGGCCGAACTTGTAGGCGCCGCTGACAATCGCATCGTAGTAGCCGTAGCGGTCGCGGTACAGGTGCTGGCGCTGGCGGGCCTTGGAACCCATATGGCCGATTGCGCCATCCCACTCCCAGCCAAAGTTCGAACCCTGGATGCCGGCCAGCGCGCGGAACTGTTCCGAGGAGCCGACATTCTTGAACATGTCGCGGTCGTCGGCGAAGCGGTAGTTCAGGCCGATAGGGAAGTCATAGGGGTTGTTCGGGTGGCCCACCGGCAGTTTGGGATCGGTGAAGTACTGCATCTGGCCACTGATCGAGTCATACCAGGACAAGGGAACGCCCGTGACATTGCTGCGCGGAGGCGCCGTATTGTAGTTGTTGCGGGTTTTAGCGAGCTGCAGTTCGCCGTAAGCGGTCGTCTCGCCGGAAAGCTTGAGCCGTCCCGAACCCAGGAAGGTGACGCGTTCGGCCGGTGCGCGGGCCAGGGAATCCTGCCAGTAATCATAGAAGCACAGGCCGCCCCGCAGGTTCTCAGGCGCGCAGCCAGGGGCCGCGACATTGATCGATTTGCCCGCCAGTGCAGGATCGTGATAGTTGGCGGGGTAGCGGCCGACATAGTTGCCGGGAATTGAACCGGTGGACGTCGCATCGCGGTCCGGGTTCATGCGGATGAACCAGTCGGGAAGCAGCGGGCGGACCTGGCGATCGGTGAATTTGCCGCGCGAGTAGACTTCGAGATGGGCGAAAGCGTTATAGCCATCGGCCTCAAAGTCGCCGATGCCGCCGACGATCGATGCCTTGCGTTCGTGGTCGAGGAAGGAGCGCTTGAGCGATTGCTGGGCCGAGGCCTTTACCCCGACGCCTTGATAATTCTTGCGGGTGATGATGTTGACGACACCGGCCACGGCGTCGGAACCATAAATCGCCGAAGCGCCGTCCTTGAGGATCTCGACGCGTTCGATGACGTCGCTTGGAATGGAGTCGATGTTGACGAAGTTCGATTGCAGCCCGTCCGCGAAGCCATAGGAGGAGAGACGCCGGCCATTCAGCAGCACCAGCGTTGCGCCCGTGCCGAGGTTGCGCAGCGAGACGCCGGTGGCGCCGCTGGCCCAGGAATTGGTGCCGCCAAGGTCGCTGATGGCGCCGCGGTCGTTGCTGGTCAGGTTGTCGAGGATTTGCGCAACGGTCTGCGCGCCGCTTTGTTCGATTTCCTGGCGCGACAGGATCTGGACCGGGGATGCTGTTTCCTGATCCACGCGCTTGATGTTGGATCCAGTCACAATAACGCGCTGGACGTTCTTGTCTTCCCCAGACTGTGCCATCGTGATCCCCGGGAATGCCGCTACCAGGGACCCAACCAGGACGGTATATTTCAACTTATTGCTGTGCTTCACTTATGTCTCCTTGTACTTCATGGACGATTTCAATCGTTCTACATGGCGGTGCAAGGATACTTTTGAGGGGGCGCGTGGTCTTGAGCGTTTTCCCGCGCGATCGCGCTGAAAATGGCACACCAAACGGCTTAGACAGGTTCCCTGGTGTGATTGACGCAAGAAAATCTTTTAAAGCCACGCTTGAGTTTGCGCTATGTCCGTTTCCGCACTGAGCTGCTTGATGCTGAGTCGTATGCTCAGTCCATGAAGACAGTAGCCCAAACTTCTGCGTCCACAAATGACCCGGCTGTGCCAGGGGCCCGGCGCCGGGCAGCGCCGTTGTCGCTCGCCGCCTGGAAGCAGTTCATCAGCGTCGCGAAACCTTACTGGCTGGGAAATGAGAAGAAGACGGCCTGGGGCCTGTTGTTGCTGTTGATCGTATTGATGCTCGCCGAAACCGAGTTGGCGGTCATGCTGAACAACCAGTCGGGCGAAATGACCTCCGCGCTGGCGGGGCGCGATGGCGACAGGTTCTGGAAGTCGGTGCGCGCATGCCTGTTCATCCTGGCGTTTGCGGTACCCATCTATGCATTCTATTACTACATGCGCGACATGTTCGCCAACCGGTGGCGGCGCTGGCTGACAGGCCGTTTTCTTGATGGATACCTTGAGGGCCGCAAGTACTACGCATTGACCTCGGAAGGCGAGATCGACAATCCCGACCAGCGTATCAGTGAAGACATCAATACGTTTACCGGCCGGTCCATTCACTTCCTGCTGATCTTCCTGGGTTCGATCATGCAGCTGGTCGCCTTCAGCTCCGTGCTGTGGACGATCTCGCATTTGCTGGTAGGCGTGCTGGCAGTGTACGCCGTGACGGGTACCGTGCTGGCGCTCTACGTTTTCGGCAACCCGCTGATCCGGCTCAATTTCTGGCAATTGCGGCGCGAAGCGGACTTTCGCTTTGGCCTGATGCGCTTGCGGGAGAACGCCGAATCAATTGCCTTTTACCGTGGCGAGGCGCAGGAGCGCGCTTACATCGACAACAAGTTCGACAAGGTCTATCTCAATTACAGCAGGCTGATCAAGAAGCAGCGCACGCTGAACCTGTTCCAGCGCACTTTCAGCCAGCTCACCCTGGTGCTGCCTGGGGTGATCCTGGCGGATGCCGTATTGTCCGGCGAGCTTGAAGTAGGGCGGGCAATACAGGCAGCCGGTGCATTTACGGCGGTGCTTGGCGCGGTTGGCGTTATCGTCGACAACTTCGAAAGCCTGAGCCGCTTTGTGGCGGGAACCGAACGCCTGCAGACGTTGTCGAAGCTGGTGCTGCCGGCAACCGGTGGCACACCTGTTGCCGCCAACGGGCGTTCGCACATCCGCATGCAGCCTGGCAAGCAGATCGCCGTGGATTCACTGACCGTCTGCCCGCCTCAATCAGAACGGGTACTTGTCAAGGACTTGTCGTTCGTGCTGGCGCCGGGCGATGCGCTGCTCATTACGGGCGATAGCGGCTGTGGAAAGAGTTCGCTGTTGCGGGCCATTGCAGGCCTGTGGGATATCGGTAGTGGCCTGATCCATCATCCACCGCTCGAAGAGTTTTTCTTCCTGCCGCAGCAGCCTTACCTGCAGCATGGCACGCTGCGTAGCCAACTGATCTACCCAAGCGTGCAGACCAGCTTGAGCGACCAGCAGTTGCTGCAGATTCTGGAACAGGTACACCTGCCGCAGCTCGCAGAGCGTGCCGGTGGCCTGGATGCGGTACAGGATTGGCTGAAATTGCTGTCCGTGGGCGAGCAGCAGCGGCTTGCCTTTGGCCGCGTACTGGTGCATCAGCCGGGCATCGTGATCCTGGACGAGGCGACCAGTGCGCTCGACAGCGGCAATGAGGCATCGCTATACCAGCGCTTGCGCGCGAGCGGGGCTACCTTGATCAGCATTGCCCATCGTTCAGCTGTACGGCGCCATCATACGCATGTGTTGCGATTGAAGGGCGACGGCGGGTGGGAGTTGCATGAGGTGGCGAAACGGCGGGACGCCGCGCCGCCAAGCACGGCATTCACGCGTTTTCAGCGTCGCCAGGAATTTGATGAATGTGGATAATCTGAAAGTTGTATTGCTCAGTAGCCATTTGGCCGCCATTCTTCGCCAATTGTTGCTGCCGAAGGTAGTCGCTAACCAGCATGGCGGCGCCTTGTTCGGTCAGCACACCAGCCGCATCTGCCGTTATCTGATGCTCTGACCGGTCGGCATTCCGGTACCCGATAACCCAAGTAGACACCTGCTTCTCTTTCTCATGCATTAATAAGGGAAACACGTATTTTAACAATTTCCCGAGCCCGGTTGCGTTCGATTGCCGGGGAAGCCTGTGTAAATTTTCCTAATTGCAAATTTAATTGTCGCCAAATTTAACACCTTTCATGCATGAAGTTGGGGTAACTCAGCGTAATCAGGTACTTAGTTAGTAGGCACGGTTGATGCTTCATCCAGGTTGTAGTTTCCTCAACCTAAAATATGGAGCGCGATATGAAAGCTAATACGCTGTTCAAGTCCTGCCTGCTGGCCTGCTCCGTTCTGGCGGGTGCTCAAGCGATAGCCGGTCCCGGCACCGTAAACAGTATTGAATTCAGCTTCATGAGCTACAGCAACACCGCTTCACAGTCTTTCAGTAGTTTGCCTTTGACGAGTTTCGATAGCATGCCCGCGCCTTCGATTTCGCCTATCTCCATCCCGACACCACAGGAAATCATTCCAGTCGTCGAGGTCTACCTGCCTTCGACGAATGTTCAAACCGACGCTCCCCTGGTCATTACAGCGCCGGACTCTCCGCAAGCTGCGGCTGCCATTCCCGAACCAGGAACGGCAGCATTGATGGCTTTGGGGTGTGCTTTGCTTTTCCTGCGCCGTCGGGAGGACTTCCATGCTTAATTCCCGTAGTTATCCAGCGCTGGTGTTGACGTTGCTGCTGGCGGGATGCGGCGGTGGCGGCGGGTCGGGGAGCGCACCGGTGGCAGCGAACAATCCACCGCCTAGCCTGCCGTCGCCAACGGAAGGCAATATCGTCACTTCGGTTCCGGCGCCAACTTATGCGGCCGGCAGCGGCAATCTCAGTATCTTCAACGCCATCAACGCCTTGCGCGGCAAGATTGGCTCGGGGCTCTTGGCCCAGAGCCTGTTGCTGGACAAGTCGGCGCAGGCGCACTGGAGCTACATCAACCAGAACGGCATCAGCGAACTGCATGGCGAGACGGCCGGCAAACCTGGGTACACAGGCGTCCGTGCTGCCGACCGCATCGCCGCGGCAGGTTATTCCGCTGCCGTGTCGGGAGAGGCGATCTACAGCACGGTCGGTACCGACAAGTACATGACCTGTGTTGCCGAGTGGGCCAATTCCGTTTATCACTCGGCCCTGCTGTTTGCCAGCACGATCGATATCGGCGTGGCTGCAAACAACTTCAATCCGGCGGAGGGCGCGTCAACGCTCTGCGTAGTGGATGTCGCCACGAGTACGTCGCAAGCAGCGCAGTTGCCTGGGGCGGGCAGTATTCGTGCATATCCTTACGCTAACCAGGCGGATGTACCCTTTGTGTTCTTCAATCGCACTGAAACGCCGACGCCGGTTCCAGACCTGGTTGAGGCGGGGACGCCGGTTACCGTCAGTTTCGAAACCAGGGGGATGGCCGTGACGGCGCCGATAGCGATCAGCCAGTTCAGCCTGACGCCTGCCGGTGGCACGGCAGTCGACGCGCGTATCCTGGTCAACAAGGGGGGCAAGCTTGGCCCGGTGATCACGACCAACGGCCCGGCGCTGACCGACGACAGCAATATGCAGGGCTTCACCGCAACGCTGGTGCCAGTGCAGCGACTGAAGGCGAGTACTTCTTACAGCGTGGCCTTGATCGCCATGGTGGATGGAAAAGCCATCAACAAGAGCTGGACCTTCACCACCGCAGCCCAGTAATCCCGTCAGCACGGGGTCAGCAATCCTGAAGGAACGCTGGCCCATTCCAGTTATTTCGGACGCGGAGAGCGTACGTCTTTGTCCGGCCGGGTAAGCTCGCCCGAGCGCAGCATGCGGACCGCATGCGCCACGGCTCGTGCCACGTTGCGTACTTCTTCCTGCAGCCCTTCATCCTTATCCAGGGCGTCATGACTGGTTGCGTAAGGCTCGTAGTAGCCAAGATAGCGGTCGAGGCGTGCCTGGGCGCCGGCGTCGATCAACTCCATCCAGTCAAGCCAATCGGATAAATTGCGCCGCAAGCTTTCTGCGCCGGCGACATCGCCGTGCACCACCAATCCATAGGCGCGCCCGGCCAGGTGCTTGGGGTAGGGCCATCCCGCCAGTTCCAGCGCCTTGGCCTCTTCGGCCTTCTTCCCGTGCGTGCTGGTGGGGTCCGGATTGCCGCCATCCGCGCACACCAGGCGGTCGATCATCAGTTTCAGCACCGAGGGCGCCTGGTACCAGTAGACCGGCGTAAAGAGGATGACGCCATGCGCCGAGACCCACTGTTCATAGATCTCGCTCATCCAGTCGTTCACCTGGCCCAGGCTGTGATTGGGGTAGCAGCTGCATGGCCAGTGGCAAAGAGGCATGGCGGTGGATACGCAGCCTTTGCAGGGATGAATGCGCAATTCAAATTCGGAAGTAAGGCGGCTCAGGTCAAGGATGTCGGTGACGATGCCTTCGCCAGCCAAGGTGGCCTCGGCCAGTTTGAGCATGCGCCAGGTTTTGGACATTTCGCCCGGGCAGCTGCCGTCGTTGCGGGCCGCGCCGCAAACCAGCAGCACGCGGGAGGGCGTGGACGAATCTTTCTGTCGCTGTTCCGCAGCGTGCAGGCGGTCAGCGGTGGCTTTCCATTCGACGGAAAGCTCGTAGCCGGGGTCGGCAAATCCCGGGCCGGCAGGCGCCGTCACAGGGGCTTTGCGGCCGTCACTGAAATTTTGCCAGGCCACGGATTCAAGCTTTGCGATTTCATCGCGATTCTTATCGAAGCGTGGATCAGCAAAGTTGCGCGTGAAGCGAAGGTGGAATTCGCCGGGCGCCAACTTGGCTGGCGCCTGGCCTTTGCGGACTGATGTCATCTTCTCCTCCTCTACAGTAGGGAAAATGTGCCACGCCTGCTTGAGCAAGTCGGTTCGCAACCGAACTTTCGCCGTTACCTCTGAAAAACTTGACATGAATTAAGGATGAGCCGTCGTCCAGGGTCTACGCTTGTGCGGTTAAAGCGCGAGTTCTATATGGCAAAGAAGTTTCCGATCATCCCCTTGCATCCTGAGCGAGTTTGCTGGGGATGCGACAAGTACTGTCCCGCTGACAGCCTGGCCTGCGGTAACGGTTCGGAGCGGACGCAACATCCGTCCGAACTGTTTGGACCTGACTGGATGGAGTGGGAGTCGCCGCTGCTTGAGCCCCAGGCGGAGACCAAGGCCAAAAAGACTGCTTGACGCACAGCGCGGCTACTTTCTGCGCAACCTTTCGATCATGGCCACCGCCTGCTCAGTGTCATGCGGCGGTTTGAGGAACAGGCGCAAGCCTTCGAATACAGGCCCGATCAGGTCAGCATCCGCCTCCCTGTCAAAGAAGGGCGACAGGCCGCTGGCACGGTTCAGCACCTGGCGCGCTGCATCGCCCAGCAGGATGGCGGGAAAAGAAGCGCCTGCCTGCGCAGGCAAGGTCTGGTCGGCTTCCGCTATATGGCGAATGGCGCCGCTCTCCGCGAGGAAGGTGAGAAAGCGTTTGCGTGCGGACAGATTGGGCGACTTTGCAGGCAGCACCAACACGTCCAGCGGCGCGTCTTCATACACCGGCATGTCCGGTGACATGGCCGGAAATGCGAAGAAGCCCATATCGTCGGCGATCGCTTGCGGGAACTTGGCCGCGACAAAACTCCCCATCAGCATCATGCCCACGTGATTGCGGTAAAGGTAGGGCAGGACCCGTTCGTGTTCCTGGTCCATTGTGGTCGCCAGGAAGTAACCCTTGCTCAACAATGATCCCCAGGCGTCGAACACGCGCCGCACCCGGGCGTCTGTAAAGGGCACCTCGCCGCGCAGCACCTTGCGATGGAATTCAAGCCCATTGAGCCGGAGGTCAAAATAGTCGAACCATCCTGCAGCGGGCCAGTTTGCCGCCGCGCCCAGGCCAATTGGTGTCACGCCAGCTGCCGACAGGCGTTCGCACGCGTTGAGAAACTCATTCCATGTGACCGGCGGCCGGATGCCAAGGCGTTCGAACAGTGATTTGCGGTACACGAAGCCCCAGGGGTAGTAATACATCGGGAATCCATAGACTTCGCCGTCAATGCGGGTGCTGTCGATAGTAACGGGATAGAACTTGTTCTTTTTTAAGAGCGCGACCGTGTCCGGATCAAGGGGCGACAGCAATTTGTTGGCAGCGGCATCGCGCAGGCGTTCTCCCGCATACCAGAAGGCCAGGTCGACCTTGCCGCTCTTCAGGCGGCCCGTGAAGTCGCGCTTGTATTGCTCCTGGGGATAGCCATGATGTGTCACCTGGACGTCCGGATTTGCCGTTGAGAACTCGTTGATGACGCGTATCCATGCAGTGCGCTGGGCGCTGTGGGAGACGATGTAATCGATGACCAGTTGATCGGCAGCCTGGCAGCTTGTCGACCGGCCCGCCAGGCTAAAGATCAGCGTTATCGCAACTGTGAGGGTGCGACGCATGGTGAATCCGAAGGTAGTCGTTGGCCGTACTACGAGCATCAGGCAAGTTTGTGCGCAAAATTTCGCTCTGTCAAAGAAAACCCCGTCAGGCATAGATTCGTCATGAAAGCATTGGCGCATACGATTGCCAATATCTGTGGCAAGCCGACTGATCGGGGTCTAACATATTGTCGCACCAAGAGAAAGGAGGAAATCATGGCTAATCTGAGGCGTTACGATCCATTGACGGACCTGGCCCGTTTCGATCCCTTCCGCAATTTTGAGGACCTGTTCCGTGACTTCCGGATGGCAAACATCACGCGTGAAGGCGAAGGGCAGCAGCCGATCCGTATCGACGTGCACGAAAATGAATCATCTTATACCGTGCGTGCCGACGTGCCAGGTGTCAGCAAGGACGACATCAAGGTCGATATCTCCGGCAACCGGGTGACGATTGCCGCCGAAACCAAGCGGATCGAGGAGGAAAAGCAGGGCGGGACTATCGTGCGGAGCGAGCGCTATTTCGGCGAGCAGTATCGCAGCTTTACGCTTGAGCACGACATCGATGACAGCAAGGCGACCGCCAGGTGCGAAGGCGGCGTGCTGGAACTGACTTTGCCGAAGAAGGCTAAGCAGGGCAGCCGCAAGCTGGAAATCCACTAAACCCTGATTGGCAACGTCAGGATGAAACTGGTGCCCTCTCCGAGGGCACTTTTTACGTCTATGCGCCCGCCGAGCAGGCCATACACAATGTTGTAGACGATGTTCAGGCCCAGTCCTGACCCGCCGCGTCCCAGCTTGGTGGTAAAGAAGGGATCGTAAATCTTGCCCATGTTTTCGGGAGCGATGCCGATGCCGTTGTCGCGCACAGCGATGGCTACTGCATCCGCCCCGATTGGCTCGGCGGTAATCACGATTTCACCATTTTCTATGCCTTCGAAGGCATGAATCAGGCCGTTGTTGACCAGGTTGATGAGTACCTGCCCGAAAGGTCCCGGGTAGCTGGCCATGACGATCCCGTGCGGAATCTGGTGGCTGACGCGGATGCCCGACTTCTTAAAGGTCGGCATCAGCACCAGCAGGATCTCGGTGACCAGTTCGTCCAGCTGGAACTCGCGGCTTTGGGAGGTGGCGCGGTCGACCGCCACCTGCTTGAAGCTGGCGACCAGGTCGATCGCACGATGCAGGTTGCGCAGGACGATCTGGCTGCCGTTGTTCACGTCGGCCATGTAGGCGTTGAGGGCGGAGCGCTTGACGCCGGATTCCACGGCAGTGGCGAAAGCCGTGGTCTGGTCCAGCAGGGTGCTGACTGCCAGCAGGCTATTGCCGATTGGCGTATTCAGTTCGTGCGCCACGCCGGCAACCAGCGACCCGAGCGCCGCCAGTTTTTCGCTGCGCACCAGTTCCTCCTGCGCGCGCTGCAGGCTGCCCAGCGACTCGGCCAGTTCGCGGTTGGTATCGGCGATCTGGCGCGTGCGCACGTTGACCAGGTCCTCCAGTTCCAGTTCGCTGCGTTTGCGCTCGGTGATATCGGCGGAGACCCCGCCCAGCGCCCAGATATGGCCGAATTCATCGATCAGGGGGAATTTCTCGGAGATGTAGGTGCGCGGGCCGCCGACTGTGCCGGTGGAGGTCTCCTCGTAACTGGAGGCGCGGCCGCTGGCCAGCACCGCGCGGTCGGCCTGCCGGATCGCCTGCGCCATCTCCGGGCTGAACAGGACTTCGTCGATATTCCCCAATGGTTCCGGCGAGCCGGGAGGCAGTAGCATGCGGAAGCTGTGGTTCACCATCAGGTAGCGGCCATCGAGGTCTTTTACGTAGATCACTGCCGAGGATTTTTCGACGATGTTGGTGAGGAGCGCCTGGCTGCGGCGCAGCGCTGCGTCGCGTGCCGCGATGGTCGCCAGCATGGCGTTGAATGCGGTGGCCAGGCGGCCGACTTCATCGCGGCTGGTCACCGGGGAGCGCAGGTCGAAACGCTGTTCGCGCGTGACGCGGTCGGCTACGGCGGACAAGGCAAGCAGGGGCTGGGTAACCAGCCGGCGGGAACCCAGGGCATACAGGACGCCGCCGAACGACAGGGTGAGCAGCACCACACCAAGCACCAGTCCATATTGGCGCAGGCGCTCCAGCATGGACGGAAGATGATATTCGGTGGCCAGGTAACCGACCAGTTCGCGCTCGAACCGGATCGGTGACAGCACCGACAAGGTGTCGCCGTCGAAGCTGTGGCCTTCCCGTTCCAGCTCCTGGGACCATTCGCATGCGCCCGGGGATTCGCGCTGAAAGCCGCCGAAGACGCGTTTGTCGGCAGTGAACAGGCAGGCATGGGCAAGCTCGGGGCTGCTGCGCAGGGCTTCAAGCTTGCGGGCAGCGCTGTTGCCGTCGCCGGCATTCAGGTCGGCATCGAGGTTCAGGGCGAACAGCTCGCTGCGCACGGTGAGGTCTTGCAAGATGCGCGGGCGGGCGACCATCAGCTCGTAGCTGGCCAGGGTGATCAAGGCAACCAGCATCGCCGCAATCGTTGTAAAGACCGACACCAGCAAGAGCTTGCGCTGGAGTCCTAGATCACGGAAGAAGCCCTGGAAGCTTTTCATCTGGGTTTGGCCCATTTGCACCGGAGTAATAATCTTAGCTCAAGCGCCAAGGAAGCTACAAGCATGCGACATTCGGATGTAATTGTTGCTATGTTTGGCATATGACAGAAAAGCAAGCAGCGAGTGAGGAGGCTCAACCGCCGCCATCGAAGGCTGGCGCGGAGTCGCACGCGCACAAGGCGCCGCCGGAGCCGCCGGCGTCGCCTTCCGCACCTCCTTCACGTGAACGGCTAATCGATTGGCAAGGTCCCGTGTTCTGGATGTCATGCGGCGCGCTGCTGGCGGGCCTGGCGGCAGGGGCAGTGGTGCTGGCGCAGCGCGTCGGTGTCGAACGCGACCTGATGGCGGTGGCCACAACCTTGCCGGCACGCGAAGCCGCCCGTACGGCGCCGCCCACAACCGTGGCTGCGGCTCGGACACCGGACGCGCCGCCGCACGATGCCGGGCCCGAGCCGAAGCCTGTGCCGGCGGCGCTGGAAGGAGCGTCTGGCCAGGAAGAGCGGACGCAGAAAGCCAGGACGGTACGACGGCAAAGTGCAAGCGCATCCGGCGGCACTGCTGCGCGCGTGCAGCATCGCGCGAGCAGCGCCAAACAGCCCACCCGCCGCATCGCTCGCCGAAAGGCGGCTGGCGAATCGCTAAAGTACGCGGAAGTATTTAAGCGCTGTCCACCGCCCGGGCAGGCCGGTGCCGTGGAGTGCCGCCGTCATATCTGCAACGGGGCGGAAAGCGAAGGCCCGGCGTGCACACCGTATCGCGGAAAGCTGCGTTAGGCTATCGGCAGCGAGATAAAGGAGCGCTGACGTTCGGCCAGCTCCTGGCAGGCCAGGCAGGTCGCCGCACTAGGCTGTGCCTGCATCCGGCCGGTGGAAATCGCCGCACCACAGCGCTGGCACTGGCCAAAAGTCCCTTCCTGCAAACGCTCCAGGGCGGCATCAATCGCCGCGACTTCGGCGGAATCGCGGCCGGCCAGCACCTCGCGCCGCTGGCGCAGGACGGCAGTCCAACGGTCAATTTCTTCAGCTAACATGGCTAGTCTCCACTTTTGGGGCCACTTTAACGGGCATCTTGCGCCGCGTCACCAGCGCCGCTTGACCTAGGTCAAGTTTGCTTGAGTTATTCTCAATGGCGGGCATTTGGCCCCTTGCCGCGTTGGACGCTACAATCATAGGATGACAGGATTTGACCACCGACAGGACCAGGCTTTGACACATTCAACGATTGCGGAACGCAGCCTGCAATGGCTGCTGGCATCAGCCACGGACGCGATGCTGATCATCGACAAGGACGGCCAACTGATACTGGTCAACCCGGCTCTGGAAAACCTGTTTGGCTACGCCCCCGGCGAGTTGCTTGGCAAGCCGCTGGAAACGTTGATCCCGGAACGCTTTCGCCAAGGCCATGTGGGCCTGCGCGGCAGCTTCTTCGAACGCCCGCACCCACGCGCGATGGGCGCCGGCTTCGAGCTGTTCGCAGCCCGCAAGGATGGCACCGAATTCCCTGTCGAAGTGAGCCTGTCCCCGCTCCAGGACAACGGCACGCAGCCGATGGTGATGGCCACCATCCATGACATCAGCGCCCGTAAGAAGGCCGAACACGCGCTGCAGGAAAGCGAAGCCCGCATGCGGGCGATCTTCGAAACCGCAGTGGACGCGATCATTACGATCGACGAACACGGCATCATCGAACGCGTGAATCCTGCCGCCGAGCGCATGTTCGGCTACCCGGAATCGGAGGTCCGGGGCCGTAACGTCAAGATCCTGATGCCGGCGCCGCATCGCGAAGCGCATGACGGCTACCTGCACCACTACATGACCACCGGCGAGAAACGCATCATCGGCAAAGGCCGCGAAGTGCAGGGCTTGCGCCGCGACGGCAGCATCTTTCCGATGGACCTGGCGGTCACCGAAATGTGGCTCGGCGGGCGCCGCATGTTCACTGGCCTGGTGCGCGACATCACGGAGCGCAAGCACGCCGAAGAAAAGGCGCAGCAACTGCTGCAGGAGCTGACCAGCGCCAACGAAGAACTGACCAACTTTGCCTACGTCGTATCGCACGACCTGAAAGCACCGCTGCGCGGCATCGGCTCGCTGGCCGACTGGCTGGCGCACGACTATGCGGACAAGTTCAACGAAGAAGGCAAGGAGCATATGCGGCTGTTGATCAACCGCGTGCACCGCATGGGAGCCCTGATCGACGGCATCCTGCAATATTCGCGCGTCGGCCGCATCAAGGAAGCCGTGGTACCGGTCCAGCTTGACCAATTGGTGTCGGAGGTGATCGACTTGCTGGCCGTGCCGCCGCATATCAAGGTTTCCGTCATGCCCGGCATGCCGACCGTCAGCGGCGAGCCGACCCGCATCCAGCAGCTGTTCCACAACCTGGTGTCGAATGCGGTGAAATACATGGACAAGCCGCAGGGCGAGATCGAAGTGGGCTGGGCCGACGAGGGCGGCCAGTGGCGCTTCCACGTCCGCGACAACGGGCCTGGCATCGCCGAGCGCCATTTTGAACGGATTTTCCAGTTGTTCCAGACGCTGGCCCCACGCGACCGCGTTGAAAGCACGGGTGTCGGCCTGGCGCTGGTGAAAAAGATTGTAGAAATGTACCAGGGCAGGGTGTGGCTGGAGTCCGAGCTGGGCAAGGGCACAACCTTCTACTTCACCCTGCCGAAGAATAGAAAGAATAACGGATGAATAATACGAGCAAGCCAATCCTCTTGGTGGAAGACGACCAGGTCGACGTCATGACCATCCTGCGCGCGCTGAAGGAAGTCCACGTGGGCAACCGCGTCGTGGCGACGGAAAACGGCGAGGCTGCGCTGGAATACCTGCGCGAGCCAGGCAACGAGCATCCTTGCATCATCCTGCTGGACCTGAACATGCCGATCATGAACGGCATTGAGTTCCTGCAAAACGTCAAGCAGGACCCGCTGCTGCGCCGTATTCCTGTCATTGTCCTGACCACGTCGGAAGAGCAGCAGGACAAGATGCGCAGTTTCGACCTGGGCGTGGCCGGGTACATGACCAAGCCTGTCGATTACCGCCAGTTCGTGGAAGTGGTACGCTCAATTAACCTGTACTGGACCATCAGCGAGCTCCCATGAACATGGTAAGGGTCCTGATCGTCGAGGACGATATCGTTGACCGCATCGCCTGCCGCCGTGCCTTTGCGCAGGCGCCAGGTTTCGATTGCGAGCTGCTGGAAGCCGAAAGCGGACAAGAAGGCCTGGATATCGCCTTGCGCGAAGAACCGGATTGCATCCTGCTCGACTACCACCTGCCGGACCTGACCGGCCTGGAGTTCCTGGCGCGCCTGGCCGCCGAACGGGGCGAGTCCCAGCCCAATATCCCGGTCATGATGCTGACCGGCGCCGACAGCGCCACCGTGGCGGCGGAAGCTATGCGGCGCGGGGCGCGCGACTACCTGGTGAAGGACAGCGATGGCCGCTACCTCGATTTCCTGGCCGGCGCCATTGACCGACTGCTGCGCGAACAGCGGTTGATCGACGAAAAGCAGATGGCCGAGCGCGTGCTGCGCCAATCGCAGAAAGAGCTGCGCGAACTGGCTGCTTACCAGGAAAAGCTGAAGGAACATGAACGGACCCGCATCGCGCAGGAAATCCACGATGAACTGGGCGGCCTGCTGACCGGTATCAAGGCCTATATTTCGGTAGCCATTGAGCGCGGCGGCGAGCAATCCGACCCGTTGTTGAAAGATGCGGCCAAGCTGGCGCAGGACGCCATCGAGACGGTTCGGCGCGTGATTACCGACCTGCGCCCGAGCGTGCTGGACCAGCTGGGCATCTGGCCCGCGCTCGAATGGTATGCCGAGCAGGTGGCCCAGCGAAGCGGCCTGCGCTGCAGCTGCAATATCACTCCGGAAGCGCAGGCGCTGGAACTGGATGCCGAACGCAGCACAATGCTGTTCCGCGTCGCGCAGGAAGCGCTGACCAATGTGGTGCGCCATGCCGAAGCAAGCGAGGCGCGCGTGATCGTGGATACCGACGGCGAAAATGTGGTGCTGCGCGTGGAAGACAATGGCAAGGGCATCGAAAGCGCTGGATTGTCCGACCGCGAATCCTGGGGATTGTTCGGCATGCATGAACGCACGCGCCGCTTTGCCGGCGAACTGAATATCAGCGGCAAGGCCGGGCAGGGCACCACCTTGCAACTGCGCCTGCCTTTGGAGGACAAGAATGGGTGACAAGATCACCGTTTTACTGGTCGACGACCACGCAATTGCGCGCAACGGCGTGCGGCTGATGCTGGGCACCGCGCCCGACATCAGCGTGGAAGGCGAGGCAGGCAATGCTGTCGAAGCGATGCAGCGCGTGGCGGAACGCAGCTTCGACGTGGCACTGGTGGATATCAAAATGCCAGGCAAGAATGGCCTGGACCTGCTGAAGTCCCTGCGCAGCGAATACCCGCGCATGGCGGTGCTGGTGCTGAGCACTTATTCGGAAGAGATTTACGCGGTACGGGCGCTGAAATCGGGGGCCTCCGGCTATCTGACCAAGGACGCGCCGACAGCTACGCTGATCGAGGCGGTACGCAAGGCTGCTTCCGGCGGCAAGCACGTCAGCCCGGCCTTGCTTGAGAAATTGGCAACCCTGGTGGGCGGCGGCCCAAGCGGCGACCACGAGGAGCTTTCCAACCGCGAGCTGGAAGTTTTCAAGCTGATCGCTCAGGGCGAGTCGCTGGTGCGCATAGGGGAAAAACTACACCTGAGTCCTAACACCGTGACAACTTATCGCAGCCGCATCCTCGAGAAAATGGGCATGTCGAGCAATGCGGAGCTGACGCGCTACGCGCTTGAGCATGGCCTGATCTGAGGTTTTGTAGGGGAACCACTACAGCAACTACACAGGATGCTTGATACCGGGAAATGATGCCAGGGGAGATACTGCTTCCATCGAAAACAAGGAGCAGCATCATGAGCCCGGTCATTCCAATCACCCCTGCAAACGCCACCAAATCTTGCGCACCTGTCGCAGCGAAATGCTCGCTGTGCAGCTTCAACCGCTTGTGCCTGCCACAGGGCCTGGCCGACGAAGATGTTGCCCGCCTTGACCAGATCATTTCGCGCCGCCGCCGCGTGAACCGCGATGAGCCGCTGTACAAGACCGGTGACAGCTTCCACAGCCTGTATGCCGTGCGCTTCGGCCACTTCAAGACCGTGCAGGTGAACCAGCGCGGCGAGCAAACGATTGGCGGCTTCCACATGGCCGGCGACCTGCTGGGCATGGAAGCGATCGGCAACGGCCAGCATTCATGCAATGCCGTCGCGCTGGAAGACAGCGAAGTCTGCGAGATCCCGTTCTCCCGCCTGCAGGAGCTGGTGATGCAGATCCCGGGCCTGCTGCAGCAATTCCACCGTACCATGAGCCGCGAAATCCAGCGCGAGCAGTCGGTAATGCTGTTCCTGAGCCATATGCGCGCCGAGCAGCGCCTGGCCATGTTCCTGCTGAACCTCGCCGGCCGCTACGCCCAGCGCGGTTACTCCTCGACCAGCTTCCAGCTGCGTATGTCGCGTGAAGACATCGGCGGCTACCTGGGCCTGACCGTGGAAAGCGTCAGCCGCCAGTTGGCACGCCTGCGCCAGGATGGCTCGATCGTCTTGCAAAACCGCGATCTGCGGATTACAGACCGCGCAAAGCTCGAAAACATGTCTTCCGGCGGTATGGCGCAGGAACTCGCAGTCGCCTGACCGCAATCCGGTTTTCTCACCTGTAGGGGGTGTATGGGGCAGCTCTCGCTGCCCCTTTTTTATTGCGCGAAGACTTCCTTGGCGGCCATCAAGCCGTTGAGGGCGGCGGGGAAGCCGGCATAGACAGCCATCTGCATGATCGTCTCCACGATCTCTTCGCGGGTGACGCCGACGTTAAGGGCTGCGTGGATGTGCACCTTGAGCTGTGGCGTGGCATTGCCCATTGCAGTCAGTGCGGCTACCACGGCGATCTCGCGTGATTTCAGGTCAAGGCCGGGGCGCGAATAGATGTCCCCGAAAGGAAATTCGATCACGTAGCGCGCGAAATCGGGCGCTATGTCTTCAAGGCTTTGGATAACCTTTTCGCCTGCCTGGCCGTCGATTTCACGCAGTTTTGCGAGCCCGCGCTCGTAGCGGCTTTCCGTGTTCATTGGCATGTCCTCCATCAGTGGTTGGATTCGACGCCAGGGACTGCTCCAGGGAGCGGTAGTACTCGATTTTTTCCCGCAATGATGCGGCCGATTGTTGCATCGCCTCGATTTCGGCGAGCACATCCTGCATATGTTCTTCCAGCATCTGGCGCCGTTCCGGCACCGTCGAGTCCCCAGCGCCGCGAAGTTTGGCGAACGACTGCATTTTGCCAATCGGCATATGGGTCGTCCGCAAACGCAGCAGGAATTCGATCCAGGCAAGGTCCGATGCCGCGTAACGCCGCTGGCCACCCGCTGCACGATTAACCGGGGCAATCAGCCCGATGCGCTCGTAGTAGCGGAGGGTGTAGGCCGTAAGGCCGGTGCGTTGTGCGACTTCGTCAATGCTCAGAAATGAATCCATGGGGTGATCGTAGAAGTTAGAGTGCGCTCTAAGTCAAGCACTTTATTACTCCAGCCGGGATACTGCAACTGCCAAGGCAAGGTCCATGGTGTTGATGTGGGCTTCCAGCCAGTCCGGCAGTGAGCGGATGATCTCGCGAGCCCTGGCTTCTTCGTCGTCTTTCAGCAGGCGCAGGACGCGCGCGGCCTTTTCGAGCAGGTGGCCGTGTGCGATGCGGTGCGCCTGTGCTGCGGGATAGCCGATTCGTTCCATCAGGCTGTTTTCTTCGCGCAGGTGCTCAATGAATTCAGTGGTCAGTTCCCGGCAAGCCGCATCGAAGGCAGGGCGGGGCAACTCTTCCATTGCGTCGAGCATATCGAAGACGATGCGGTGCGACTGGTCGAGAACCGGGATGCCTAGCGCGAGGTCGGGGCCGAAGACGATGGAATCCATGGCGTTCTCCAATAGTGTCGAACCGCAATTGTGCTGCCCGGAAACAGGTGCGCACATGATCCATGTCAATTTTCTTACCAGTGTTGTGCGCTTGCCATCTGGACCAGGTGCTCGATAAACAACCTTGTTCGCCGGGCAAGCTTGCCTGTGCCGGGCCAGACCGCCTGCAGCGGGACCGGGGCAGGTTCGAAGTCTTGCAGGATAAGTTCGACCCTGCCTTCGTCAAGCATGCGGCGTAGTTGCCACAAGGGCGCCATGCCGATTCCTAGCCCGCTGGCTACGGCCTCGTTGGCGGCTGCGGCGTCGTTGGCACTGAATGCACCGGCGACGGGAACGTGACGCATCGTGCCGTCGACGCGGACCGGCCATTGGCGGCGGTCTTTGCCGGTATTGCGCAGGATGCAGGGCAAGGTTGCGAGTTGCTCGGGGTGTGTCGGCGTGCCGTTTTGATGCAGCCAATGCGGTGATGCGAAGAAAACGCGGCGCATTTGGGCGAGCGGGCGGGCTTTCAGGCCGGAGTCGGGAAGGTCGCCAATGCGCACGGCAAGGTCAACGCCCTCAGCGACCAGGTCGGCATGGCGTTCGTTCAGTGCCAATTCGATTTCGATACCGGGCCAGCGCTGCATGAAGGCTGCTGCAGCCGGCGTCAGCCAGCTTGCGCCGAGCAGCGTGGGTGCGGCGATCCGGAGCTTGCCTTGGGGGACGTCGCCTTCATTGCGAGCCGCTTCGCGGGCGGCTTCGATGTCGGCCAGGGCTGGTCGAATGCGTTCGAGGAAGGCTGTCCCGGCGGGCGTGGCATGCAGTTTGCGGGTAGTGCGCTGGATTAGCTGGGCGCCCAGCGAAGTTTCGAGTTCGGATAGTGCACGGCTGACCGCCTGCAGGGAGCGGCCAGTGCGGCGGGCGGCGGCGGTTAGTGAACCGGTTTCCATAATGGCGACAAAGGTCGCGTAGTCGTCTAGTTCGCTCATTGATTCTCCCTGATTGCGGGAGAGTGTATCAATATCGTGGCTGATTGTTTCAAAGTTTGTCGATGATTAGACTGGAATTTTGCTGACAGGATCCTGTATGCCGACTCTTTTCCATATTGATGCGTTCACGCGGACGCCTTTGCGCGGTAATCCGGCCGGCGTCGTGCTCGAGGCGGACGGCTTGACCGACTCGCAGATGCAGGACATTGCGCGTGAACTGAAGCATTCGGAGACTGCCTTTGTGCTTCATCCGCAGCGAGATGACCACGACTATCATGTGCGCTTCTTCACGCCGACTGTGGAGGTGCCGGTTTGCGGCCATGCCACAATCGCCGCGCACTACGCGCTTGCCTGTTCGGCCGCGGCTGCAGGAGAGCGCGTTGAACGCAGCGTCGTGCAGAAGACTGGCGCCGGCCTGCAGCGCATTCGCACCGTGCGCGACCCTTTGGGCGCTGGCGCCGACTGGCGCATTGAGGTCGAGCAGGGGGAGCCACAATTTGGCGATTCGCTTGGTTTCGACTGGCGAGAGCGGGTGTCCCGTGCGCTTGGCGTGGACGGCTTGGCAGCGGATCGGCCCTTGCAGGTCGTGTCGACGGGCCACAGCAAAGTCATGGTTCCGCTGCCGGACGGTTTCGCGTTGGAGCGGCTGCAGCCCGACATGGACGCGCTGGCCGTTTTGAGCCGCGAGATAGGCTGCAATGGCTGGTTCCCCTTCGTGCTGAAGGGCTCAAGCGCGACGGAAGGGCGGATGTTTGCGCCTGCCATCGGCATCCCGGAAGACCCGGTGACTGGCAATGCGAACGGACCGCTGGGAGCCTACCTGGTGCGGCACAAGCTGATGCCGCACGATGGCAGGGAGCTCGTATTCGATGGCCACCAGGGGCGCGCAATACGACGTGATGGGGTGGTGCAGGTGCGCGTCGCGGTGGAAGGCGGCGCGCCGGTGCGGGTGACGATCAGCGGCGAAGCTGTAATCCTGTTCAGCGCGCCGCTGGAGTTGCCAAATTCTTAGAGGAAGCGGTCCAGGATCTTCTTGCTGTGCTTGTCCAGCGTGAACTGGTCGCGAATCAGGAAGTGAATGCCGTGGCTGTCCGATACCAGCAGCGACACGCTGCCGATGCGGCGGATATCTTCTTCGCCGCGCAGCACGAAGCTGGTTTCGCCGCGATCGGTATCGACGGTCCAGGTGGAAGGGCAGGCATAGCTGCCCACGTCCACGATGCGTTTGATCTCCGGCATGAATTCCCGGCCGGCCAGTTCTTCGCGCACGATATCGGCCAGTGCCGGCGACAAGTCGGAAATGCGATCCAGCCATGCCACTTCCTTGCCGTCGGTATTCACCAGCGACAGGCCTTCTTCCGGCGCCTGGATTGGAAACGCGCGTACTGGCGATACGTTTTCATGCAACACGCCGTTGGCGTCGATCAGGTTCAGCTTGCCGAAGCTGTCGCGGCTCAAAGTAAAATTAATCATCTTCACGGCTCTTTGCCTTGTCATCCATGTCGGTATCGACGTTTCGTGCCTGCGCCTGGTAGAGGCGGTAGTAGGCGCCTTCCTTGGCCATCAATTCTTCATGCGGGCCTTCTTCGACCACCTTGCCGCGATCCATTACCACCAGGCGGTTCGCGCGCTGAAGTGTGGACAGGCGGTGGGCGATAGCAATCGTGGTACGGCCTGCGACCAGGTTGTCCAGCGCTTTCTGGATTTCCTTCTCGGTTTCCGAGTCCACCGAAGCCGTCGCTTCGTCAAGGATCAGGATGCGCGGATCGATCAGCAGTGCGCGCGCAATCGAAATACGCTGGCGTTCACCACCTGACAGGCCTTGGCCGCGTTCACCCACCATCGAATCGTAGCCCTGCGGCAGGCGCAGGATGAAGTCGTGGGCGTGCGCTGCGCGGGCAGCCTTCATGATTTCTTCGCGGGTCGCTTCCGGCTTGCCGTAGGCGATGTTCTCCGCAATGGTGCCGAAGAACAGGAACGGCTCCTGCAGCACGAGGCCGATATTGCGGCGGTAGTCCGACACCGCGTAGTTGCGGATGTCGACGCCATCCAGCAGGATCGCACCTTCAGCCACGTCGTAGAAGCGGCAGATCAGGTTGACCAGGGTCGACTTGCCCGAGCCGGAGTGACCCACCAGGCCAATCATCTCGCCCGCCTTGATTTCAAGGTTTACGCCGCGGTTGACGGCGCGATTGCCATAACGGAAGCCGACTTCGCGCAGGGTGATGTCGCCGCGCACCTTCTCGACCTTCACCGGCTGTGCCGGATCAGGCACGCTCGATACGTGGTCAAGGATGTCGAAGATGCGCTTCGCCGCCGACGCCGATTTCTGGGTCACGGAGACAATGCGGCTCATGGAATCCAGTTTGCCGTAGAAGCGGTTGGCGTACAGGACGAAAGAGCTCAGGACGCCGACGGTGATGTTGTGCTTGGAGATCATCCAGATGCCGAACACATAGATCACCAGGATCCCCAGTTCGGTCAGGAACGACACGGTCGGCGAGAACAGCGACCACACTTTATTCAGCTTATCGTTGACGGCCAGGTTGTGTTTGTTGGCGGTGCGGAAGCGCGACGCTTCGCGGGTTTCCTGCGCAAAGGCCTTCACCACGCGGATGCCGGGAATGGTGTCGGCCAGCACGTTGGTCACTTCGCCCCACACACGGTCGATCTTTTCAAAGCCAGTGCGCAGCTTGTCGCGCACCAGGTGGATCATCCAGGCGATGAAAGGCAGCGGCAGCAGGGTAGCGATGGCCAGCCATGGATCGATCGAAAACAGGATCAGGCCAGTCATGACGATCATCAGGACGTCAGAGGCGAAGTCCAGCAGGTGCAGCGACAGGAAGACGCAGATGCGGTCCGATTCGGAGCCGATGCGGGACATCAGGTCGCCGGTACGCTTGCCGCCGAAGTACTCGAGCGACATGCGCAGCAGGTGTTCATAGGTCGTGGTGCGCAGGTCGGCGCCGATGCGCTCCGATACCAGTGCCAGCACGTAGGTCTTGGCCCAGCCGAAAATCCAGGCCAGCACCGCAGCACCGGTCAGTGCCGCCATGTACTGCACCACCAGCATGTGTTCGACAGGCTTGCCGTTCTGGTAAGGAATCAGCACATTGTCCGTCAGCGGCATGATGATGTAAGGCGGGATCAGGTGCGCGCCGGTGGACAGCAGCATCATGGCAAAGCCAAGCGCCAGTTGCCATTGGTATGGCTTTGCAAAGCGCCACAGACGGAACAGGGTCCAGGTGGAAGGCGGCGTGTGAACGACCTTGGTGCAGACCGGGCATTCCTCCTGGTCGGCTTCCAGCGGCGCCTTGCAGGTAGGGCAGGAGTTCTGTTCGATGTTCTGCAGAGGCTTGCCGTGCACGTGCGCTTCCAGCAGGCGCGGGAAGTTCTCGGACAGGCGGATCGCCAGCAGGTTCTGGCCCAGCGTGAAGCGCCATGCGGCGAGACGCTGCGTGTCGTCCACCAGCTCCAGGTGGCCCACGCCGGCGTGGTCGTGCAGTTTTAGCGACATCCCGGCACGATAAGTCCAATCTCGCCATACCGTTTCACCGGGTGCGCGTGCCATAATGCGGCGCTCCGTGAGGAGCACCAGGCCTTTGTTGAAGTGAAGCTTGGAGTCCAGGTCAACCTCCAGCGCGCTGAGTACGTTTTCTTCGGGTGCAAGCGCTGGTAACTCTGTGCGCCACCTGTCGGGAAGTTCTGTCAGGCTGAGCTCAGAGGAAAGTTGGTTTGTTATCATTGTGGATCAGACTCCGGCACTCTTTGCCAAGTGGCAAGAATTGCGAAACAGTGGGAAAATAGAAGGACGGGCGGAGTATACCGCAAGAGGTACAAGAG
>Ga0207425_1000132_pt1 | contig 68018 bp, 65 predicted proteins | sample AraplaF_Col_mTSA_FD_184255 | JGI IMG/M metagenome (GOLD analysis project Ga0207425, IMG submission 184255) | Arabidopsis root microbial communities from the University of North Carolina, USA - plate scrape MF_Col_mTSA (SPAdes) (version 3) | ecosystem: Host-associated > Plants > Roots >...
TGGCGTCAGGAATACAACGATGAGCGGCCACACAGCTCGCTGGGCTATCAAACACCGAAGCAGTTTGCAGAACGATTTTTAACACCAGACTCTAGTCCGGTTTCGTACTAAATTGGGTAGCAGGTCATGTCCACTTCGCCGCACTCTCGGGCGTCCAGCCAAGTCGTCCAAATTTGACCTCCTTCCTTGTTGCTATTCCAAATTGTCCACAGCGCACGAGCGCTTTGTCACGACATGCCGCAAATATGGGGTCAAGTTCAGCAGAAAACGATTGCCACCTATTCCATTCCCAAAGAGGTTGAGAAGCAGGGTCGCCCAGTATTACGTAAGCTTGATAAGGTCGCTCGTAGTTGAACATAGGTCTCCGCGTTAAAGGTCGGCAGCGTTAGTTCACAGTGGGCCAAAAATTTACGGCTGGTTTATTTTTGACTAACATAGGAACGCGTAACTTCACCGACAGTATAGGAAAGTCGACGTTCTTGCTGCAATTTTTCTTCAATGGCTCATGTTCATAAAGTTAAAAAATGGAGGGGTATTGAAAATTCTTAGCTTATGCACGCTAGCGTTGATATCGCTGCCGCTTCCGATAATTGCATATGCAGACGAGTGCGAGCAAACTGCGCTAGCTACGAAGTACGCCCGAATGCATAGCGACGACCAAGCTTTAAGAGGCCGTTACATTAAAATCCTCGAAGCTGAGCATCGGAATGAAAATATCGACCTGAAAGAAAAAGATAAGCTTGAAATCCAAATTTCAGATACTGATGAGGCTAATCAGCGCGAGCTTGAACACCTGTTGAGCCAGTGCGGCTGGCCGGGAATGCTGGACAAGAAGCGCGCTGCATTCTCAGCTTTCCTCGTAATTCAGCATGCGCCGCTTGACTATCAGCTAAAACACTTCGAGATGGTTAAAGCGGCAAATGGGCGCGGGGAAATCCCCAATGACAAATTCGTTTGGCTTGTAGACCGGATACTCGTCAAACAAGGTAAGCCCCAACTCTACGGCACGGAGTTCGAATACGGCAGTAATAAAGTCGCTCCAATCTTAGACCCGAAGAATTTGAACGCTCGCCGCAAGAAGATGGGGCTTTTACCAATATCTCCGTGAGAGTTATCATGTTGGGAACGCGCGAGCGACCGGCTGCTGTGAGGCGGAACCTGCCTCCTAATTGACGCGCGATGTCAGATTGCGTCTGAGTCAGTACAGTTGTCATGTGGCAATGTCGCAGCTTCTTCTTATGAGTTTTTTGCATTAGCTAATTCGAAATTCTTATTTGGTGTAAACTTGTGGCATTTTCTGTTTCTGGAACGACAATGCTGCAATGGTTGAAGCTTTACCGGCGTGATCAGCTTCCCGGCGATATCAGCGCCGGGCTGGTGGTGGCGATGATGATGATCCCGCAGGGCATGGCCTACGCCTTGGTGGCTGGGCTGTCGCCGGTGGTCGGTATTTACGCCAGCATCATGCCGCCCATCGTCTACGCGCTGTTCGGCAGCAGCATGACACAATCGGTCGGCCCGATGGCCATCATTTCGCTGATGACGGCTGCGGTGATCGGTCCGCTGGCGCCGGCTGGCTCCGCTCTGGCCGGCGTGCTGGCGGCGCAGCTGGCGCTGGTGTCGGGCGCGGTGCTGCTGCTGTGCGGCTTGCTGCGCATGGGGTTCCTCGCCAATTTCTTCTCGCGGCCGGTGATGAGCGGCTTCACGGTCGGCTCGGCCATCGTCATCGCTTTCGATCAGTTGCACACGCTGCTGGGCGCCGAGCTGCCGCACTTCCATCTGCCAAGCGCGGCGCTGGGTGTTGGCTCGCTGCTGTTGCTGGTGCTGGCGCGCTTCTACCTCTCGCCATTGCTGCGGCGCTGCGGCCTGCCTCCGGTTGCCGCCGACATTGGCACCAAGCTGGCGCCGATGTTCGTGGTGTTGGGCGGCATTCTGCTGATGTCCTCCACCAGCCTGGCCGAGATGGGCGTGCGCACCACCGGCGCCGTGCCCGCCGGCCTGCCGCATCTGAATCTGGCCACCTCCAGCCAGCACTGGCGCGCGCTGCTGCAACCGGGCCTGCTGATCGGTTTTATCGTGTTCCTGATGTCGATGTCCGGCGCCCAGGCGCTGGCGCTCAAGCGTAATGAGAAATTGGTCAGCAACCATGAGCTGATCGGCCTTGGCGCGGCCAATGTCGCCAGTGCGCTGTCGGGCGGCTTTCCGGTGACCGGCAGCCTGTCGCGTTCCGCCGTCAACTTTGCGGCCGGCGCCAACACGCCGCTGGCCAGCCTGATTACCGCCGCGCTGCTGGCGTGCGCCCTGATGGCGCCGACCGGCTGGCTGGCATTGCTGCCGCTGCCGGTGCTGGCCGCCACCATCATCGTGGCCGTGCTGGGCATGCTGGAGCTGGGCATTCTGCGCACCGCGTGGCAGTACGACCGCGGCGACGCGCTGGCTTGGGGCGCCACCTGTCTGGGCGTGCTGGTGCTGGGCGTGGAGGCGGGCGTGGTCATCGGTGTGGCGCTGTCGATGGGCAATCTGATCTGGCGCGCCAGCCGGCCGCATATCGCGGTGCTGGGCCGTATCGCCAACAGTGAGCATTTCCGCAACATCGAGCGCTACCCGGCCGAAACCTTGCCGGAATTGCTGGTGCTACGTATCGACGCCAATCTGTTCTTCGGCAATGCGGAGGCGGTCAGCCAGCGCATCGAGTGCGAACTGGCCACGCACCAGAGCGCGCGCCAGCTGGTGCTGGTGATGTCGGCGGTCAGCTCGATCGACACCACGGCGCTGATGGCGCTGGCGGAGCTGAATCAGAGCCTCAAGCGGCGCGGCATCGGCCTGCACCTGGCGGAGGTGAAGGGGCCGGTGATGGACCGCTTGCGCAACAGCACCCTGCTGCAGGAGTTGAACGGCAAGCTTTTCCTCAGCACCGCCAACGCGGTGGATCAATTACATTCCGTCAAGGATGTTGCTTGAGCGCAAATTCACATGGACTTCAATCCCATTTAAACCTATGATCTAAGTCGTAGTACAACGCAGATTAACCCTAAAAAATGGTTTTCCGATGCTGCTTCGACTTGCCCGCCGCCTAGGAAAGGTCTCGATCGCCGTCTTCGTCAGCGTGACGCTGACTGCGGTGGTGACGCTGGTCCTGACCACCTTTGCCCTGTATTTCTACCAGGTCGAGCGGGCGCAGCGCTGGGAGCAGCTGCACAAAACCCTGGCCAACAGCGCTGACGAACTGGCTGCCGCCGTGGCGCTGCCAGCCTGGAATTTCGACGAAACCCAGATCGTCACCATCATGAAGAGCGGCTTGAGCAACCGCGACCTGTACGCCAGCGCGGTGGCGCCGGTGGCCAGCAACCGTCCCTTCATCCTGACCCGCAATGAGCAGGCGCAGCTGGTGCCGTCCGAGCGCCTGCCGTCCGATCCGGAGCTGCTGTCCGAACAGCGGCCCATCGTGGCCGGCGGCCAGAATATTGGCACCATCACGGTGTATGCCTCGCCGGCGGTGCTGATAGAGCAGTTGCGCCAGCGCCTGTACACCATCGCCGGCCTGATTTTCGTGCTGGACGTGACGCTGGTGCTCAGCCTTTACCTGCTGCTATGGCAGCTGATCCTCAAGCCGCTGACCAATATCGAGCGCTATGCGGCCAGCGTCAAGGCCGGCCAGAATCCGGGCGCCTCGCCGCCGCGCGACTGGTACACCGGCGAGCTGAAAACGCTGAATGCTTCGATCCGCGAGATGGTGCGCCTGATGGAGAGCCGCTATGTCGCCATGCACGCCAGCGAGGAGCGCCTGCAGATCGCCTCCAGCGCCGCCGCCATCGGCATATGGGACTGGAATATCGTCACCGACGAAATGGTGTGGGACGAGCAGATGTACCGCCTGCACGGCCTGGAGGGACGCACGCTGGAAAAGCCGTTCGACACCTGGCGCAAGATGGTGCACCCGGACGACGCCATTCCTACCGAAATGCTGCTGCGGCAGGCGCTGGACGGCACGGCGGAATTCGACGTCGAGTTCCGCCTGATCTGGCCGGACGGCTCGCTGCATTACCTCAAAGCCGACGCCATGGTGTTCCGCGATGCGGATGGCCAGCCAATGCGCATGGTGGGCGTGAATTACGACGTCACCGCCAGCCGCATGGCGGAAGCGGAACTGCGCCGTCACCGCATCCATCTGGAAGAGCTGGTGGCCGAGCGCACCAACGCGCTGTCGGTGGCGGTGCGTCAGGCGCAGGCGGCCAACCGCGCCAAGAGCACCTTCCTGGCCAATATGAGCCACGAGCTGCGCACGCCGCTCAATTCCGTGATCGGCTTCTCGCGTTTGATGGCCGATTCCAAGAACATGCTGCCGGAGGAGAAGCGCAACCTGGCCATCATCCACCGTTCCGGCCAGCATTTGCTCACGCTGATCAACGATATTCTCGAACTGTCGCGTATCGAGGCCGGCCGCGCCGTGCTGCAAACGGAAGTGGTCAATCTGAACGACATGCTGCAGGAAGTGATGGACATGGTCAGCATGCGCGCCGGCCAGACCGGCGTGGAGCTGGTGCTGGATAGCGCCGGCCTGCCGGCCAGCGCGCGCGTGGACGGCACCAAGCTGCGCCAGGTGCTGTTGAACCTGATGTCGAACGCGGTCAAGTTCACGGTGCAGGGCCGGGTCACGCTGCGGGTGCGCGGCGCCGCACGCAGCGATGCCTGTGAACTGGCGTTCGCGGTGATAGACAACGGCCCGGGCATCGCGCCGGAAGATCAGGCGCGCATCTTCGAGCCTTTTATCCAGGCGGAAGGGCCGGGGGCGAAAGAGGGCACGGGCCTGGGCCTGACCATCTCGCGCGAATTCGTGCAGCTGATGGGCGGCACCCTGACGCTGCAATCGACGCCGGGCGCCGGCGCCACTTTTACGTTCAGCGTGGAAGTGCAGGTGACCGATGAGGCGCCGGCGGCGGGTCAGGATGAAGTTACCGCGTTGCCGCCGCAGCAGCGCCGCCGCATTCTGGTAGCCGACGACAATGCCGACGGCTGCACGCTGCTGGAAAGCCTGCTCAAGCCTTTGGGCTTTGAGGTGGCGGTGGTGGGCGACGGTGCGCAGGCGCTGGCCATGGTCGATGTCTGGCAGCCGGACCTGGTATTCATGGATTGGCGCATGCCGGCGCTGGATGGCCTGAGCGCCACGCGCCGGATCCGCGCCAATCGCGACGGTCCGCAGCCGCGCATTGTGATGCTGACCGCATCCGCGTTCACCGAGCAGCGCGAGGAAGCGCTGGCAGCCGGCGCCGATGAATTCATGCGCAAGCCGGTCGATCAGGAGGAGTTGTATGCGGTGCTGGAGCAGCAGCTGGACCTGCGGTTTGTGCGCCGTCATCACGGCGCGCGCCCGGCCGCGCCGGAACCGCTGGCGCGCGAGGACTTGCAGCAGCTGGATGCGGACCTGCGGCGTGAACTGAAGACCGCCTTGCAGGAGTTGAATCTGGCACGGGTGGCGGCGCTGCTGGCGCCTTTGCCGTCCGCGCTGGCCGGCGTGGTGGGGCGCATTGAGCATATGATTCAGCTGCACCAGTATCCGCAGCTATGCGCCTTGCTGGATCAGGCGGATAATGAATTGGAGCCTCAGGCCTGACGGGTATATCATAGTGGTTGACTAGGCGAGAGAGTTTTACATGCACCGGGATTTGTCGGACCAACATACCAAGGGCGAAGTGCTGATCGTGGAAGACACGCCGGCCTCGCTCAAGCTCCTGAGCGATCTGCTGACCGAAGCCGGTTACTACGTGCGCCAGGCGCCGAACGGCGAGCTGGCGCTGTGGAGCGCGCAATCGCGGCCGCCGGAGTTGATCCTGCTCGACATCCGCATGCCTGGCATCGACGGCTTCGAAGTGTGCCGCCGCCTGAAGTCCACGCCGGAACTGGCGCAGGTGCCAGTGATCTTCCTCTCCGCGCAACACGACACCGACGACAAGGTGCATGGCTTTGAACTGGGCGCGGTGGACTTTATCGCCAAGCCCTTCCAGGCCGAGGAAATCCTGGCCCGCACCGATGCCCACGTCAAGCTGGGACGGGCGCAGAAAGCGCTGGCGGCGGAACGCGCCTTGCTGGAGGAGCGCGTGGCCGAGCGCACCGCCGAACTGGCGAAGGAAGTGGAGCAGCGCCGCGCCAATGAGGAATTCCTGCGTCTGGCCAGCCAGGTGTTCGAAGCCACGCAGGATGCCATCGTGGTGACTGACCGCGATGGCCGCATCGTCGCCACCAATCCGGCTTTCACGCAGATTTCGGGCTATACGGCGGAGGAGGTGCGGGGGCGGCACGCCATCTTGCTGCATGCCGGCGAGCAGGACGCCGCGACCTTCGGCGCGATGGCGCAGTCGGTGCTCACCACCGGCCACTGGTCGGGCGAGATCCTGGCCCGCCGCAAGAATGGCGAAACCTATCCCGGCCTGCTGAGCGCTTCCCTGGTGCGCGACGAGCAGGGACAGGTGATTAACCACGTGGCCGTGTTCATGGACATCACCGAGCGCAAGGCCGAACAGCACCTGATCGATTTCCTGTCCAATCATGACGCGCTCACTGGCCTGCCGAACCGCCTGCTGGCGCGCGAGCGCTTCGCGCAGACCCTGGCCGCCGCGCGCCGCGAAGGCCGCTGCGTGGCCGTCATGTGCCTGGACCTGGACCGCTTCAAGAGTATCAACGATTCGTACGGCCACGACATGGGCGACAAAGCGCTGCAAGTGGTGTCCAAATACCTGACCGAGACGGTGCGCGAGGGCGATACCGTCACCCGGCAGGGCGGCGACGAATTTCAGATCATCGTCGACGACGATACCCAATTGAGCGCAACCATCTCGCTGGCGCAAAAAATCCTGGCCGGCCTGCGCAAGGAACTGATGATCGACGGCCAGCAGATCACCGTCACCTCCAGCATCGGCATCGCCGTCAGCCTGACGGACGGCGAGAGCTTCGATGAGCTGGTGCGCAACGCCGACACGGCGCTGTTCCGCGCCAAGGAAATCGGCCGCGATAACTACGCCTTCTTCACCGAGCGCATGGACGCTGAGATCCGCGACAAGCTGGCGATTCAGGGGCAACTGCGTGGGGCCATCGCGCGCGATGAATTCGAGGTCCACTACCAGCCGCAGGTCTGTCTGAAAACCGGCGCCATGGTCGGCGCGGAAGCGCTGCTGCGCTGGGATAGCGCGGTGCTGGGCAAGGTTCCGCCGAACCGCTTCATTCCGCTGGCCGAGGAATATGGACTGGTCAACTCCATCGGCGAGTGGGTGCTGGAGAGTGTGTGTGCGCAAATGAAGGTGTGGCAGGACGAAGGCCTGGGCAAGATCAAGGTCGCGGTCAATCTGGCGGCGGGGCAGTTTGCCAATGACGCCACCGTGCCTTATGTGGAAAACACGCTGCGCAAGTTTGGCGTGGCGGCCGAGTATCTCGGTCTGGAAATCACCGAAGGCACAGTGATGGGCGATCCGAACAAAGCTGTGGCGGCGCTGCGCCGCCTGAAAGACATTGGCGTCAGCATTTCGCTGGACGACTTTGGCACCGGCTATTCCAGCTTGAGCTACTTGAAGCGCTTCCCGATCGATGTGCTGAAGATCGATAAGTCATTCGTCGACGACGTCACCACCGACAGCGCCGATGCGGCAATCGCGCTGTCGGTCATCTCGCTGGCGCACAACCTGAACATGCGCGTGATCGCGGAAGGCGTGGAAACCCGCGAGCAGGTGCAGTTCCTCACCGAGCGCGGTTGCGACGAGATGCAGGGGTATTATTTCAGCCGTCCGGTCAACGCGGAAGGTTTCACTGCGCTGCTGCGCGAGCAGCGCAATTTATTGAATATGTAATCGATCTGGAGATTTATGGATAAAAAGTTCAGCACCGCCATTGCAGGTGCAGTCATGCTGGTATGTCTGAATGCCGGCGCTGCCCCGGCCATCAAGGCCGGTCCTGCCGACGCCCAGTTCAAGGCGATCTATACGCAGGAATGGAAATGGCGCCTGAGCCAGAAGCAGGAAGACGGCGAGGACGACGATGACAGCGGCGTATCGCCATCGCTGCCGCGCATCGACGCCGCCACCCAGAACAAGCGCCTGGCCTACTGGCAGGGCGTGATGAAAAAGCTGGATGGCGTCAAGGAGGCGCAGTTGTCGGCGCCGGAGCGCATCAACTACCAGGTGTACAAGGCGCAGATCGCGGCCTTCATCGCCGCCCAGCAGTTCCGCGAATATGAAAAACCGCTGAATGCCGATACCGCCTTCTGGTCCAATATGGCTGGCACCGCGCGCCGCCCGATGACCAAGGAAAAAGAGTTCCGCGATTACTTGAAACAGCTGGCCGATGTGCCGCGCTACTTCAACGACGAAATCGTCAATATGCGCGCCGGCATGGCGCGCGGCTTCACGCCGCCGAAAGTCACGCTGGTGGGCCGCGACGGCTCCATCACTTCGGTGACCGACGCGAAGACGCCGCAGGACACGGTATTCTACCTGCCGTTCAAGAACATGCCGGCCACCATGCCGGCGGCCCAGCAGGAAGAGCTGCGTGCGCAGGCGGTGCAGGTGATCCGCGATGTCGTGATCCCGGCGCATCAGTCGCTGTTGAAGTTCATGCGCGAAGAGTACGTGCCTAAGGCGCGCGAAGAACTGGCGGCCGAGAGCCTGCCGGACGGTAAAGCCTACTACCAGTCGAAGATTGTTGAATTCACCACCACCTCGCTGAGCGCGGACCAGATCCATAACATCGGCCTGGAAGAAATGGCCAAGATCCGCGCCGAGATGCTGGACGTGATGAAGAAGGTCGATTTTAAAGGCGATCTGCCGGCCTTCCTGCAATTCCTGCGCACCGATCCGCAGTTCTACGCCAAGACGCCGGAAGAACTGCTGATGCGCTCCGCGTGGGTGGCCAAGAAGTTCGACGGCAAGGTGTCGCAATATTTCGGCTACCTGCCGCGCCGCCGCTTTGCGGTGATTCCGGTGCCGGACGATCAGGCGCCGTTCTACACCTCCGGCCGTGGCGGCCCTGGCGTCTATCTGGTCAACACCTACAACCTGCCGTCGCGCGCGCTGTACAGCATGCCGGCGCTGACCCTGCATGAATCGGCGCCGGGCCACGCTTTCCAGATGCCGATTGCGATGGAGCAGAAGGGGCGGCCGCCATTCCGCAACGCCTACATCTCGGCCTTCGGCGAGGGCTGGGCGCTGTACAGTGAACGTCTCGGCGTGGAGATGGGCATGTATGAAACGCCGTACGAAATCTTCGGCATGCTGAGTTACCAAGCCTGGCGCGCTTCGCGCCTGGTGGTGGACACCGGCGTGCATAGCAAGGGCTGGACGCGCAAACAGGCGCAGGACTACCTGCGCGAGAACACCGCGCTGTCCAACCACGAGATCGAGACGGAAGTGGACCGTTACATTTCGTGGCCAGGCCAGGCGTTGTCCTACTATCTGGGCGAGATGAGCATCATCAACGCGCGCAAGAAGGCTGAAAAAGCGCTGGGCCAGAAGTTCGACATCTGCGCCTTCCACGACACGGTGCTGCAACTGGGCTCGGTGCCGCTGCCGGTGCTGGAGGCACGCATCGATCAGTTCATCGCCGAAGGCGGAAAGAGTCCGTATCCCGACCTGCAGTGACAAAGTGCGTATTTTCGGAACGGTTGTAGTGGCTACAATAGTGCAACTCTGACTTTCTTCCGGTATCGCTTTGAAAAAGACCCTAATCGCCATCACCGCGGCCAGCGCCATGCTGGCCGCTCCTGTCTACGCCGACGAGCCGCAGCCGCAGCCAACCAGGCAACTCCCGGAACTCATCACCAAAGAAAACGCAGCTACACTGTCGCAGGCGATGAAGGAACTGCGCGCCGCGCAAGGCGATGAGCGCAACATGGTCAAGCTGCTGGACGCACAGACCAAGTTCGAATTTTCGCCTGAGCTGCGGCCCAAGCTGAAAGAGATCTTCGGCACCGAGCGTCCATTCCCGATGCGGCGCGTGCCCGGCGCCAAAGGCCAGATTAACTACGTGGCCAAACTGGAGCCCCACCTGTGGGTGCAGGGTAATGGCACGGATTTCAGCTGGACCGAGCTGACCGCCAAGATGTCGACCGATAAAGCCGGCCGCGCCATGAACGCCAATCTGAGCTGGCCATCGCTGGTGATCGCGCGCCAGGAAGGTTCGGCCAGCGTTCAGAACATGAACATGATCAGCAAGCAGCTGCGTGGTGCGGACGGCGTATCCTACGGCACGGCGGCCTTCGACATCGGTTCCATCATCGTGCGCGACGCGGCGGTGGGCGGCAAGGACGCCAAGGAGTTGATGCGCCTTGAAGACATACAGGTGCGCTCGGAGTCGGTACGCCGCGGCAGCATGGCGGAAATCGGCTATCGTTCCTCTGCCAAGGCGATTGTGTTTGGCGCGGAGCGCGTCGAGCGTACTAACTTCGCCGTCCGCCTGACCAATATCCCGGCCAATGTGATGGCGGATCTGGACCAGTCGCTGCGCTCGCAGGAAGGCAGCCAGTTGGCGCCAGATGCGCAGCAGGAAGTGATGATGCGTAAGCTGAAGGACTTCGGCAAGCGGCTGATTCAGGCTGGCGTCACGTTGAACATCGAAGATATCAGCTCGGCGTATCGCGGCAATGTGGCGGCGATCAAGGGCCGCGTCACCTTCCAGAAAGTGGTGGAGGCAGACTTCGACAGCATCGCTGTGCTGCTGAAAAAAATGGTGGCGCACATTGAGGTGCGCGTGCCGGTGGCGCTGATCAAGGACATCGGCCGCGCGGTCACCAGCAAATCGGTGCCGCCGGATACGCCGGACGCCTCCAGGCAGATCGAGGCAGGCGCCGACGGCATGGTGAGCTTTGTGGTCGGCAAAATGGTGACTGACGGTTTTGCCGTGATCGAGAAAGGCGAGCTCCGTTCCAATATCGACTTCAAGGACGGCCAGCTGACCATCAACGGCAAAGCTTTCGATCTGTCGAAACTGCAGATGAACGCCGGCGCCAAGGAAGCGCCGAAGCAGTAGCCTAAGCCGCCAGGGCGAGCCGGTACACGGCATCGTTTGCGCATGCGCTGACGCCGACCGATACCGGCTGCATGTCGCCCAGCAGCGTTATCACTTCCGGCATGTCCATGCCGTTGATGGCAGCCTGGAAGCGGCGAACCAGCTCGCGGTTGAGTTTTTCGCTGGCCATTTCCGTTTCCGCCACGCGCAGGCGGCGGCGTGCGCGGGCCAGATATTGGCGAGCATTCGCCGTTTTGACGCCGAGTACCGCGGCTATGCCGGCGTGTTCGCACTCAAACACTTCATGCAGTACCAGCGTCAGTCGTTCGGCTGGCGACAGGCAGGCCAGCATGCGGACCAGCGCTTCCTCCAGCTCGGCGCGGCGCAACAAGCTGTCTTCCGGCGGCGCTGGAGCTGCCTCGGACGCCAGCTCGGCGGCGGCATGCGCCGCAGCCGCGTCCCGCGCACGCTTGCGCAGGCGGTCAATTGAGTGATGCTGCACCACGGTCGTCAGCCATGCGGCCGGTGTCGCCAGCGCCGACTGGTCAACGGCCTGACATTTGAGAAAACAATCCTGCACGATATCTTCGGCCTCCGCCTCGCTGCCGACAATGCGGCTACTGATTGCTTTCAGGCGTGGGCGTAGTTGTTCGAACAAGGCGGCATCCATGGCGAATCTCCGGTTGTGGGCTGGCGGCTCATGACGCCTGGCGCTGCGCGGATGTGACACGCCGGCGAAATATTTTTTGCGTCGTCACACGGCGGCGGGCCGCAAGCGTCAAGCGGGCAGACATCCCACTCTACCGCAAAAAGGACCGCCATGAATGCACTGATCCCCACTGTCATCGAACAAACCGGGCGCGGCGAGCGCGCTTTCGACATTTATTCACGCCTGTTGAAGGAGCGGGTGATTTTTCTGGTGGGGGAGGTGACTGAGCAATCGGCCAACCTGCTGGTGGCGCAATTGCTGTTTCTGGAATCGGAAAATCCCGAGAAGGATATTTCGCTCTACATCAATTCGCCGGGCGGCTCGGTGTATGCGGGCATGGCGGTGTACGACACCATGCAGTTCATCAAACCGGATGTGTCGACCCTGTGCACCGGTTTTGCCGCCAGCATGGGTTCCTTCCTGCTGGCGGCGGGTACCATCGGCAAGCGCTACGCCTTGCCGAACGCCCGCATCATGATCCACCAGCCGCACGGCGGCTCGCAGGGCGTGGCGGCCGATATCGAAATCCAGGCGCGCGAGGTGTTGTATCAGCGTCAGCGCCTGAACACCATCCTCGCCGAACGCACCGGCAAGACGCTGGCGCAGATCGAAAAGGATTCAGACCGCGACAACTATATGTCTGCAGCCGAAGGCGCGGAGTATGGCCTGATCGACCGCGTGCTGACGATGCGGGAAGGAGATTAGCGCAGCATGTCGTTGGCGATCCAGTCCAGCACCGGCGGGCGATGCGGCTGCCAGCCCAGTTTGCGGGCACGCTCGCCGCGCACGCGGCTATTGGAGCCCAGGCCGTAGGAGGCCATCTCGTAGCCCCATTCTTCCCTGGCCTGATCGAGCGGCCAGTCCTGCGGCTCGCCCAGATTGAGGGCCTTGGCGATGGCCGCGCTCATGTCGCGGAAGGAGGCTTCGCCGCTTTCCACAAAATAGAAGGCGCCGGCCTCGGTCTTTTCCAGTGCCAGCAGATACAGGTCGACCACATCGTCGATGTGCACATTCGACCAGATGTTGCGGCCCGGCCCGACGTGGCGCACTATGCCGCTCTTGCGCGCCTGTTTCAGCAAGCGTGGCAGCTGCACCGGGTCGCGCGGCAGCGCGCCGTGACCATAGATCAGGGTATTGCACAGCACCGCCGAACGCACGCCCTTGTTGGCCGCATCCAGCACCAGATTATCGATGGCCACGCGCGCGGCCTTGTCGGCGGTCGGTTCCGGGAGACTATCTTCGTAATAAATCTTGTCCGTGCCTTCGCCGCCGGAGGCATCGCCGACGATGCTGGAACCGCTGGTGTGCAGGAATACCTTGCCCGAGCCGGCGAGAGCATCGACAAGCGCCTCCACCGCCGCGCGGTTGTCGCTGCTGGCGGCGTTGATGACGGCATCCGCAGCTTGCGCCTGAGCGATCAGCAGTTCACGGTCCGTGAGCGTGCCCAGCACGCCGGTCACGCCGATCTTTTTCACCTCGTCCAATTGCTCCGGCTTGCGCACCAGGCCAACCACCTCGTGCCCGGCCTTGACCAGGCCCGCAGCGATCGAACCGCCAATAAAACCGGCTGCGCCGGTAACGAATACTTTCATGCTGAACTCCATACAAATCGGTAAAACAGCAGTATGGGGGCGAAGAATGGCCGCAAACAGGCAGCAGCGTGCAAAGCTGAATTGAGCGGGGCTCAACAATCAAGGCACCGAGATGGCCGGCTGTTCGGCGCCGGGAGCAGCGTGTGCCGGTTTTAGCTGCCGAAGTGCACGTTAAACGGGAATCGCATGGCACAGGGCTTGCCGTCGCACTGCGCGGGCGAGAACTTCTGGTTGAACAGAAGGATCTTGACCACCTCGGTCAGTTGTTCATCTGGCGAGGCATAAATGGTCATGGTGCTGGCCTTGCCATTGGTATCGACCTCGATGATGGCGCGGAAGTCGCCCTCGGCCCTGACGCTGGTTTGCGCCTTGGACAGCCATTGGAAAATCTCGGCCGTGCCTTTTTCCGGATAAGGCGGAACGTCGTCCGGGTGCAGGAAGGGATAGTTGCGCCGGAACTGTTGCTGCTGCTGGGGCGTCATCTGCGCGTAGCCCTTGTCGAACGGTACGGTGTTGCCATAAGCCACATTCTGAGGAAAGCGCTCGATGCTGTCGCCGATCTTGCTGCGCAAGGCAAATTTCTTCGCCTCATCTACTGCCTCTGGCGGGATGTAATCACGCGCCGCGACGGTGCGCTGGCCACCGGCATAGGTGATCTTGCCATCGCCGTCGCTCGGGTGGTCGTCGCGCCATTGGCCTTCGTAACGCCCTCCCAGCGGGTAATTCACCACACCATAGCCTTCGCGCCGGCCGGCATGCCATTCGCCGTCGTAGCGCACGCCATCCTTGGTCAACGACGAACCTTTGCCGTCGCGCAGGCCGTCCTGGTAGTGGCCTTCGTACTGGCCACCGTTGGGCGTTTTTTCATAGCCTTCGGCCATCATGCCTTGCGTCATGCGGCCTTCGAAGCTGGCGATCTGTTTTTTGCCCACGAAACGCAGCAGCGTGCCGCCGCCTTCGGCGTAGCCGTTGACGCAAGGGCCTTTCCATTCGGCGCTTTCGTCGGCCACTTCTATTTTTGCTGGGAGGACGACACGGCAATTTTCGGCACCGATGGTGGCGGCTTGGGCGCTGCCTATCGTCAGCAGCAGCAAGGCGGAGAGAGATGTTTTTGGCATGCCGTCATTATATGGACATTTCTACGCATCAATACTATCTGATTCTCACTGGCCTGCGCACCGATCTGGTGCGCCTTGCTGCCCGGTGGTGCATGACGTCGGGAGTCAGCGGAGTTTATGCTGGCACAGGGATTGCATAAGACAGAACATTATTTTTCCTGTACAGCTTTTATGCCCGACTGCACCGCCCCGCGTGACCTCGCCGCCAGCACTGGCCACAGTGCCTGGGAGGCCTGCCTCACCCTCGGGTTTGCGGACGATGCCGGCACCACGCGGCTGTTCAACAAGATCCACTCCGGCCCGCTGCGCGTGCAGAAGGCGCTGTATCCTGAAGATGCCAAGGTGTGCCAGGCCATCATCGTCCACCCGCCCGGCGGCGTGGTCGGCGGCGATAAGCTGGAGATCGACATCGGCGTGGGCGACAACGCTCATGCTTTTATCACCACGCCTGGCGCGGCCAAGTGGTATCAGGCCAACGGCAAGGTGTCGCACCAGGCCGTGCATCTGCATGTGAACGAAAACGCGGCGCTTGAATGGCTGCCGCAGGAAACCATCTTCTTCGATACCGCCAACGTGGTGCTGGATCAGCATGTGGAGCTGGCCGCCGGCGCCACCTTCCTCGGCTGCGAAATCCTGTGCATGGGCCGGCGCGGCTCCGGCGAGGTATTCAACACAGGCAGCATCCGCCAGCGCAGCAGCATCCGCCGCGAGGGGCGCCTGATCTGGTGGGAGCAGGGCGACATGATCGGCGGCCGGCTCGATAGCCCGCTGGCGCTGCACGGCCGCACCGTGTGCGCCACCCTGATCGCGGCCGGCAAGCCGCTGCCCGCCGCCGTGCTCAATGAAATCCGTGCCGACATCGCCGCCGACGGCGATCATGTTTTCGGCGTCACCCAAACCAAGGGCGTGCTGGTGGCGCGCCATCTCGGCGACGACAGCGAAACCGCGCGCCGCCTGATGCTCACCGTATGGCGCCGCCTGCGCCCGCACCTGCTGGGACGCGCGGCCGTCACGCCGCGCATCTGGCAAACCTGAGAGAGAACACGATATGGACCTGACTCCACGCGAAAAAGACAAGCTGTTGATTTTTACCGCAGGCCTGGTGGCGGAACGCCGCCTCGCACGCGGCTTGAAGTTGAACTACCCGGAAGCGGTGGCGCTTATCACCTGCGCCATCATGGAAGGTGCCCGCGACGGCAAAACTGTCGCAGAACTGATGTCCGACGGCACGCGCATACTCACGCGCGCCGACGTCATGGAGGGTATCCCCGAAATGATCCCTGACATCCAGGTCGAAGCGACGTTCCCTGATGGGAGCAAGCTTGTGACTGTCCACAATCCTATCCCTTAGAAGGAGTTCATCATGATCCCAGGCGAATACAAGCTTGAAGAGGGCGAGATCGGCCTTAACGAAGGCCGCGAAACCGTCACTGTCGTCGTCACCAATCAGGGTGATCGCCCGGTGCAGATCGGCTCGCATTTCCATTTTTTTGAAGTCAACTCGGTGCTCAAGCTGGAGCGCTGGAAGGCCTACGGCATGCGTCTGAATATCGCGGCCGGCACCGCCGTGCGCTTCGAACCGGGCCAGCAACGCACCGTGGAACTGGTGAAGCTGGACGGCGATCAGGAAGTCTATGGATTCAACGGCAAAGTAATGGGCAAGCTGGCGTCCACACCACCCAAAGCATAAAGGCTCTCATGGCTACAATCTCGCGCCGCGCTTATGCGGAGATGTTCGGCCCCACCACCGGGGACCGCATCCGCCTGGCGGATACGGAACTGTTTATCGAAATCGAGAAGGACTACGCCACCTATGGCGAGGAAGTGAAGTTCGGCGGCGGCAAAGTGATCCGCGACGGCATGGGTCAGTCGCAGCGCGTGGCCGCCGATGTGATGGATACGGTGATCACCAATGCGGTGATCGTCGACCATTGGGGCATCGTCAAGGCCGACATCGGCCTGAAGGACGGCATGATCGCCGCCATCGGCAAGGCCGGTAACCCGGACATCCAGCCGCATGTGACCATGGCGATCGGCGGCGCGACCGAGATCATTGCGGGCGAGGGCATGATTGTCACCGCTGGCGGCGTCGACACGCACATTCACTTCATCTGCCCGCAGCAGATCGAGGAAGCGCTGATGAGCGGCGTGACCACCATGATCGGCGGCGGCACCGGTCCTTCGGCCGGTACTTCGGCCACCACCTGCACGCCGGGTCCGTGGCATTTGCATTCGATGCTGCAGGCGGCCGATGCGTTTCCGATGAATCTCGGCTTTCTCGGCAAGGGCAACGTCAGTTTGCCGGCGCCGCTGGAAGAGCAGGTGCGCGCCGGCGCCATCGGCCTCAAGCTGCACGAGGACTGGGGCAGCACGCCGGCCGCCATCGACAACTGCCTGACGGTGGCCGACAAGATGGACATTCAGGTCGCCATTCACAGCGATACGCTGAATGAAGGCGGCTATCTGGCCGATACGCTGGCCGCGTTCAAGGACCGCACCATCCACACCTTCCACACCGAGGGCGCGGGCGGCGGCCATGCGCCGGACATTATCGCGGCGGTGGGCGAATCGAATGTGCTGCCGTCGTCGACCAACCCCACGCGGCCATACACGGTCAACACCCTGGACGAGCACCTCGACATGCTGATGGTTTGCCATCACCTCGACGCCGCCATCACCGAGGACGTGGCGTTTGCCGAATCGCGCATCCGCCGCGAGACGATTGCGGCCGAGGATATTCTGCACGACATCGGCGCCATTTCGATGATGTCGTCCGATTCGCAGGCCATGGGCCGCGTCGGCGAAGTCGTCATGCGCACCTGGCAGACCGCACACAAGATGAAGGTGCAGCGCGGGCCGCTGGCGCCGGATACTTCGCGCGCGGATAACTTCCGCGTCAAGCGCTATATCGCCAAGTACACCATCAACCCGGCCATCACGCACGGCATCGCGCATGCGGTGGGCTCGGTGGAAGTGGGCAAGATCGCCGATCTGGTGTTGTGGAAGCCGGCCTTCTTTGGCGTGAAACCATCCACCATCCTCAAAGGCGGCATGATCGCCGCCGCGCAGATGGGCGATCCGAATGCCTCGATTCCCACGCCGCAGCCGGTGCACTACCGGCCAATGTTCGGCTCCTACGGCGGCGGCTTGAAGAAGTCCTTCACGTTTGTGTCGCAGGCCGCATATGACGCTGGCATTGGCGACATGCTCAAGTTGAATAAGACGCTGATCGTGGCCAAGGGCATGCGCAATCTGCGCAAGTCGGACATGATCCACAACGCGCTGGCGCCGAAGATGGACGTCAATCCCGAAACTTATGAAGTGCGCGCCAATGGCGAGTTGCTGGTGTGTGAGCCAGCCTCGATTTTGCCGATGGCGCAGCGTTATTTCCTGTTCTGATTATGCTGACCTTACATACCAAGATTCCGCACGCCGACGCCATCGCCGCGCAGCTGGTGTTGCCTTATGAACTGCGTGAGAAGTGCCGCCTGCGCGCCACGCTGGATAACGGCGAAGACGTGGCGGTGTTCACCGTGCGCGGCACCGTGCTGCGCGATGGAGATCTCCTGACCGGCGAGGACCAGCGCGTGGTGCGCGTGGTGGCCGCGCCGGAGCCGACCTACAAAGTCACCTGCGCCGATGCGCACACCTTGCTGCGCTGCGCTTTCCACCTCGGGAACCGTCACACACAGGCGCAAGTGGGCGACGGTTTCCTGCGCATTCGCGCCGACGCGGTGTTGAAGGAGATGCTGGCAGGGCTGGGCGCGACGGTGGTGGAAGAATCTGCGGCGTTCGAGCCGGAGTCCGGCGCGTATGGCGGCGGCCACGGACACCATCACGACCATGGCCACGGTCCGCTGGCGCCGATCCCGCTGCGGCAGAAAATCCACCGCCCCGGCGACGCCAAATAATGCAAGCCGCGGCGCTGCTCAATCTTCTGCAATTCGCCAGCCCGGCTTTGCCGATTGGCGCGTACAGCTATTCGCAAGGGCTAGAGGCGGCGCTGGAGAGCGGCGAGGTGCGCAATGCCGATACCGCGCGTGCATGGATGGTCCGCCATCTGCATGAAGTGGTGGCGCAGTGGGAAGCCCCCATCGCATGGCGCCTGATGCGGGCCTGGTCGGCGCGCGACTGGAACGCCGTCACCGGCTGGAGCGAAAAATTCATCGCTTCGCGTGACAGTGCCGAGTTCCGCGCGGAGACCATTCAGATGGGCTACTCGCTCACCAAGCTGGTCGCCGAATTGGGCATCGCCGATGCCGAAATGCTGGCGCAGCTCCAGCGCGAGCCGGAAGTCGCACTGCCTACCGCCTTTGCCTGCGCGGTCGCTGCGCTGGGCATCCCGCATGCCGAAGCACTGCTGGCCATGCTGTTCGCCTGGGCCGAAAACCAGGTGCTTGTGTGCGTGAAGTCGGTGCCGCTGGGGCAGGTGGCTGGCCAGCGCATGCTGCTGTCGCTGCGCGAAGAAATCGAGGCCGCCGCCCGTTACGCGCAAACCGTCGGCGATGACGATATGTGCAACTGGGCGCCGGGCCTGTCGCTGCTGTCGATGCAGCATGAAGTTCAATACAGCCGTTTATACAGATCCTGAAAGAGCAAATAAGATGAATACCTCCAATCCTCTCCGCGTCGGCATCGGCGGCCCTGTGGGCTCCGGTAAAACCGCGCTGTGCGAAATGCTGTGCAAAGGGATGCGCGACCATTACGACATGGCCGTTATCACCAACGACATCTACACCAAGGAAGACATGGAGATCCTGCTGCGCGCGGACGCGCTGCCGGCGGAACGCCTGATGGGTGTGGAAACCGGCGGCTGCCCGCACACGGCCATTCGCGAAGACGCGTCGATCAACCTGGAAGCCATCTCCCGCATGCAGGCCGATTTTCCGAACCTGGACCTGATCCTGGTGGAGTCGGGAGGCGACAACCTGGCGGCGACGTTTAGCCCGGAATTGTCCGACCTCACCATCTACGTGATCGACGTGGCCGGCGGAGAGAAGATTCCGCGCAAGGGCGGTCCCGGCATCACGCGCTCCGATCTGCTGATCATCAACAAGACCGACCTTGCGCCGCACGTCGGCGCGGACCTCGACATCATGGCGCGCGACGCGAAGCAGCAGCGCGGCAGCCGTCCCTTCATCTTCACCAATCTGCGCAGCGGAGAAGGTGTGACCAAGGTGATTGACTTCATTCGTGAACAAGGCCTGTTAAGCCACTAAGGAGAGAACAATGAAAAAGACCATCACCGCCATCGCGCTGGCAGCGGCCAGCGGCGCCGCCTTCGCCCACACCGGCGCCGGCGCGCACACGCACGGCTTCCTGTCCGGCTTTGCGCATCCGTTCACTGGCCTCGATCACTTGCTGGCCATGCTGGCCGTTGGTGCATGGAGTGTGCGCCAGCCGAACGCCAAGTGGCTGCCTGCCACCTTCATCGGCATGCTGTTAATCGGCATGGCGGCCGGCGCGGCCGGCCTCACCGTACCGGGCCTGGAGACCGGCATCGCCCTGACGGTGGCTTTGATGGGTGTGTTGCTCGCGGTGGCCGCACGTTTGCCGGCACCGGTGAGCGCCGTGATGATCAGCGTGTTCGCCATCTTGCACGGCAATGCGCACGGCCACGAACTGCCGCAGGCAATCAGCGCGGCCGGCCTGCTGGCGGCGAGCCTGCTGTTGGTCTACGGCGGGAATCTGCTGGGCCGCGTCAGCCCGGCGCTGGCCGTGAAGGCCTCGGGTGCGGCTATCGCCGTCACCGGCGTGATGCTGGCGGCGGCTTAAGACTTAATTGCGCTCTTCGTTGCGGCGCTCTTGCAGCACGATGGGCGCTTCGTTTTTCGGATACAGGCCGTGATGGCCGGCGTAGACGGCGGCAATCGCCGCCATGTCGGCTTGCTGGTCGCCGGTCAGGTACAGATGGTCCACCACGCCCAGCGTCTTGTTCGGATAGTCGATGTAGACGAGGCATAGCGGCACCTTGGCTTCCAGCGCCAGATGATAGAAGCCGCTCTTCCAGTGTGGGCGATAGCTGCGCGTGGCTTCCGGCGTGATGGCCAGCCAGTACCAGTCGGCCGCGTTCATGCGTTCGGCCTGCGCGCGTATCATGCCTTGCGGCGCGCTGCGGTCCACCGGTTCGCCACCGAGTGAGCGGAACCAGCCGCCTAGTGGTGTCTTGAATAGCGAATCCTTGGCCAGCCAGCGGAAGGGCAGATTCAACGTCCACTTGCCGAACAGGCCGACCATGAAGTCCCAGTTCGAGGTGTGTGGATACACCACCACGATGCCGCGCGGGCCGGGCAGGGGCCGGTACAGCATGCGCCAGCCGAACAGGTTCAACGTGCGCAAGGCCGCACGCTGGCCCCAGCTGGGCAGCGTTGCCGGCTTCAATTCGTATTCGTTCATCTCACCACATCCCGTTATTTTTAATTTATATGCACTATTGACAGGATGTTATTCACCTGTTCAAAAAAGCAGCGCGCATTCTATATTGGGCTCGGCGGTGGCACAAGCTTGAACTTTTCGCATCATTGCCCGTCCAATCAGCATGACGACGAAATCGATACTCTGCGTGGGCGTCGGCGTACCGAGTCTGCCGGCGGGCTGGGAGCTGATCCTGGCGGCCACGCCGGCGGAAGCGCGCCGTCATTACAAGGCGCGGCCTTGCGCCGTCGGCCTGCTGCTGTTGCAGGAGACGGACGACTGCGAAGACCTCAGCGCCTTCCTGCAGGAGCACAGTGCCGTGCACTGGATCGCCGTGCTGCCGTCCGCGTTGCTGGAACTGCCCGCGTGGCGCCAGCTGGTGCGCGACCACTGCGACGACTACCACACCGCGCCGGCGGATAGCCAGCGGCTGCGCCATGCGCTGGGCCACGCGCTCGGCATGGCGGCCTTGCGCGCGGACGATGCGCCGCCGCGCGCTACAGCCGCTACAAGCGACGCCACGCTCACAGGACAAAGCGCTGCCATCACGCGGTTGCGGCGGCAAATCGTCAAAGTGGCGGCGGCCAGCGCGCCGGTGCTGATCTGGGGCGAGAGCGGCAGCGGCAAGGAGCTGGCGGCGCAAGCCGTGCACGCGCATTCGCCACGCCGCAAAGGGCCGTTCGTGCCGATCAACTGCGGCGCGATTCCGGCCACGCTGATTCAATCGGAATTATTCGGCCATGAGCGCGGCGCCTTCACCGGCGCGGCGCGCGACAAGCGCGGGCTGATCGAAAGCGCGCAGGGCGGCTCGGTCTTCCTCGATGAAATCGGCGATCTGCCGATGGAGCTGCAAGCCAATCTGCTGCGCTTCCTGCAGGAGAAAACCATCTACCGCGTTGGCGGTACGCGCAGCATCGCGGTGGATGTGCGCGTCATCGCCGCCTCGCACGTCAATCTGGAACAGGCGGTACAGCGCGGCGCGTTTCGCGAAGACTTGTATTACCGCCTGAATGTGCTGGCGCTGGACGTGCCGCCGCTGCGCGAACGCCGCGACGATCTGCTGCCGCTGGCCGAACATTTTTTTCACACCTTCTCCAGCGAGCGCGCGCCGCGCGTGAAAGGCTTCAGCAGCCGCGCCGCGCAAGCGATATGCGATTACGACTGGCCCGGCAACGTGCGCGAGTTGATCAACCGCGTGCGCCGCGCCATGGTGATGGCCGAGGGGCGTTTGATCCTGCCGCAGGATCTGGGCCTGGCTGCGGCGGCGCCGGCCGCCGCGCCGCTGCAGTTGGACGACGCCCGTATCCGCGCCGAGCGCGACGCCATCGACGCCAGCCTGCTGCGTGCCGGCAGCAACATCACGCTGGCGGCGCGCGACCTCGGCGTATCGCGCATGACGCTTTACCGCCTGCTGGCCAAACATGGCATCGCCGCACCGTCGCGTGCAGGTTACAGCGGCAGCCAGAGTGAATGACATACGGCTGTGTCACGCCGGCGTGACGGAATACGCCGCAAACACCGCCGCAGTTGTACCGTGATTGACCGATATGCCTTGCGGATCAACACCTTGGCGCAGATGGCACCAAGCTTGCGGAGGAAGTGAGAGACCGGGACAGATTCCCCGGTCCCATTCCTCAAACTGTCAGGTAGGAGCATTTATGAAAAAAACCTTGATCGGCACCTTCATTGCGCTGGCTTTCTCGCAGGCTTATGCGCAAACGGCAACCACGCAGAACGGCGCGGGCGCCAGTGCCAATGACAATTCCAGCGCCACGCTGGATAGCAGCACACGCAACGCCAACAGCAATAACAACAGCACCGGCGCGGCCAGCGCCAGCGCGCTGGCGGGCGTTGCGGCCAACAACGGCGGCACCGCCACCTCGGCCTTCAGCAGTTCCTTCAACACCTCCAGCGCCAACGCCACCAGCACCCTGACCGGCACAGTGGGCGGCAATAGCATCAGCGCAGTGGGCAACTACGCCGAGAACAGCGGCACCAGTACCGGCGGTGCGGCTGCCGGCGGTGTCGGCGGACATGCCATGGGCGGCTTCGCTGCGGGCGCCGGCGGCACGGGGGGCGGCGCTTATGGCGGCGATGCGGGCGCGGGCGGCGCCGGCGGCAACAGCAGCAATGGCAATGCCACCAACGGCTCGCCCTATGTGGGCGCCAGCAGCGGCGGTAATGGCGGCGCCAGTTCGGGTGGCCTGGGCGGCACCGCGAGCGCTGGGGATACCGGCGCGGCACCGGCCAATGGCGGCGCTGGCGGTGCCGGTGGTGCGGGGGCCGCAGGCACCGGCGGCACGGCCACCAATGGCGATCCCACCAACGGCAGCGCCACTGCCGGCGCAGGTGCGGCCGGTGGTGCGGGGGGAGGAGGCAGCACTGGCGGCGCCGGTGGCATGGCCGGCACCAATACCGGCGGCACAGCCACCGCCGGCAACGGCGCCGGTGGCACCGGCGGTGCGGGTGGCGCGGCCACGGTGAGCGCGGGCACCTTCGATATGTCCAACACCATGACCAACGTCGGCCAGTCGGCGGCGGGCATCATGGTGGCGGCGCAGAACAGCGGCATGGCATCGCTGATCCAGCAAAGCGTGAACGTGCAGTCCAACCTGACGGTGGGCCGTTAAACATGATGCGGGGCGCTTGCGTCCCGCTTATCCGAAAGGGAGGACAGGTATGCAGATCGCATCCATCTTGGTCGCAAGCCTGATGTTGAGCGCACCGGATTTCGGCGGCGAGCCGGTGAGCGATGAACGTCTGGCCGCATCGCATGCCGGCGCGGACACCGTCAGCAACGAGATGCGCGTGAACGGCGCGGTCACCGGCAACGCTGCCGCCGATGTCGCCAGCGGCGCCAACACCATCGCCAGCGGAGCGTTCAGCAATGCCTCCGGCCTGCCGGTGGCGATACAGAATTCCGGCTCCAATGTGCTGATCCAGAACGCCACCATCATCAACATCCACATGCAATGAAGATCATTCCGCTATTGATGCTGGCCTGCTGCTGCGCGCACGCCGCCGACCTGCCGGCGCTGAATGGCGGCGGCAGCTACGCGCTGCGCGTCACCAGCCTGAAAGAGGCGCGCTTCCGCGCGACGGTGCACCAGCATGTCGATTTCAGCTGCGGCTCGGCGGCGGTGGCCACGCTGCTCAGCTACCACTACGATACGCCGGTCACGGAACAGCAGGTGTTTGACGCCATGTACGCGCAGGGTGACCAGGCGAAAATCCGGCGCGAAGGTTTTTCGCTGCTGGACATGAAGCGCTATCTGGCGCAGCAGGGCTTCATCGCCGACGGCTACGTGCAGCCCTTGAGCAAGCTGGAGCAGGCGGGCTTTCCCGCCATCGTGCGGCTGGTGGAAAACGGCTATCTGCATTTTGTGGTGGTCAAGGGCATGGATAGCCAGCGCGTACTCATCGGCGATCCGGCCGGCGGCACGCGCGCCATGCGGCGCGAGGCGTTCGAGGCCGCGCGTCCGGACCAGATGCTGTTCGTAATCCACAACTGGACGGGCAAGCCGCGTTTCAACCAGGCCAGCGACTGGAGCGTGGCGCCGCGCGCGCCGCTGGGCGAGGCCGTCAACCGCGCCAGCCTGACCGATATCACGCTGCCGAAGAATGGCAGTGGCAATTTCTGAAAGGAGACATGGATGCGCGCGATGGTATTCAGCCTGCTGCTTTGCGCTGCGGCGGCCCAGGCCGACCCAACCGACGACTGGGCCGCCGCCAACGACAACGAGCTGGCGCAGGCGCGCGGCGGTTTTGATCTGGGCAACGGCATGCTGGTGTCATTAGGTGTCGAACGTTTGGTTTCGATCAATGGCACTGTTGTAGCAAACACCCATTTTTCCATCCCCGATATGACACAGTTGAGCGCTGCGGAAGCACGGATGGCCAGCGACGCCATGGCCGCCGTGCTGGTGCAGAACCATCTCAACGGCCAGGCCATCCGCACCCAGACCACGATCGACACCACGGTCGCCAATCTGGCGTTGCTGAGGGCCGTTAATTTTGAAAGCAGCCTGCGCGACGCACTCAGTGGCGCGGCCGGCAAATAAGGGGATAGATATGCAGGCAAAAACACAGTGGCTGGCCGCAGCAATGCTGGCCAGCGGAATCGCCATGGCCGAACCCGATCCGGTGGGCAGCGCGCCGCCGCAGGATGGCCGGCCGCCCGCCGTGGCGCCCTTGTTCGAACAGCCGGGCGTGCTGACGCCGCGCGGCAAGTTCGTGCTGGAGCCGTCGCTGCAGTTCGGCTATTCGTCCAGCAACCGCGTGGTGTTGGTGGGCTACACGATTATCCCGGCGCTGCTGATCGGACTGGTCGATGTGCGCGAAGTCAAGCGCAACACCAGCACCGTCGCCATCACCGGCCGCTATGGTCTCAGCAACCGCACCGAGCTGGAATTGAAGGTGCCGTATGTGTATCGCTCCGACTCCACCGTCAGCCGCGAAATCTTCACCGGCGCCGGCGTCGACCGTGTGTTCGATACCAGCGGGCGCGGCGTTGGCGATGCGGAACTGGCCGTGCGCTATCAGCTGAACGAGGGCGGCGCCGACCGGCCGTATTATGTGGCCGGCCTGCGCTTCAAGTCGCGCACCGGCGACGATCCGTTCAGCGTCATCACCGATTGCAGCAAGCGCTGCGTTGGCCCCAACGCCAGCGGCACCGGCCTGCCGCTGGAATTGCCGACCGGCTCCGGCTTCTATGCCTTGCAGCCCAGCCTGACGTGGCTGTTGTCCAGCGACCCGGCCATCCTGTTCGGCAGCGTCAGCTATCTGCATAACTTTGCTCGCACCAACGTCAATCGCCGGGTGCTCAATGGCGAGCTGGAGCCGCTGGGGAAAATCGCGCCGGGCGGTGTGTTCGGCTTTAATTTCGGCGTCGGGCTGGCGCTCAACGACAAGGCGCTGATCAGCTTTGGCTACGACCACAGTTCGATCGCCCGCACGCGGCAGAACGGCGTGCCGGTGGCCGGCTCGGTGCGCACCCAACTGGGCACGCTGCTGACCGGCTTCTCCTACCGCATCAGCGACCGGCGCACCGTCAACATCGCGGTCGGCGCCGGGCTGACGCGTGACACGCCCGATGTACAGCTGTCGTTCCGCTTGCCGGTGACGTTCTGACAGAATTCTTGTATTTGAGGTATTGTAGTGCTCCTGACAATTTTTAAAATAGGGGAGCCATGAGCATACGTACTTTGACCGTCATCGCCGCGCTGCTGGCCAGCGCCGCCGCGCAGGCCGGCGCGCCTATGGCGCGGTTCCAGGCGCCGGGCTTTTATCGCACCACGGTGGGCGATTTTGAAATCACGGTGCTGAACGACGGCACGCTGGATCTGCCGGTGGAAAAACTGCTCAAGCAGCCGCCGGCCAAGACCCAGGCCGCGCTCGACAAGGCGTTCCTGAAAAGTCCGGTGCAGACTTCGGTCAACGGCTTCCTGGTCAACACCGGCAGCAAGCTGGTGCTGATCGATACCGGCGCCGCCAGCCTGTTCGGGCCGACGCTGGGCCAACTGCTGAGTAATTTGAAAGCGGCCGGCTACAAGCCGGAGCAGGTCGACGAGATCTACATCAGCCATATGCACGGCGATCACGTGGGCGGGCTGGCGTCCAACGAGCAGCGCGTGTTCCCGAACGCGGTGGTGCGGGCAGGGAAGCTGGACGCGGACTACTATCTGAATCCGGCCAATCTGGACAAGGCTTCGGGCGAGGCCAAGGATAATTTCCAGGGGCCGATGGTGTCGATTAATCCCTACGTCAAGGCTGGAAAATTCCAGCCCATCATCGCCAATAGCGAGCTGGTGCCGGGAATTAAATCTTACTTCAATGGCGGGCATACGCCGGGCCACATCACCTACGTGGTGGAGAGCAAGGGGCAGAAGCTGGTGCTGCTGGGCGACCTGCTGCATGTGCAGTCGGTGCAGTTTGAAGATCCGGGCGTCGGCATTCAGTTCGACATGGACAGCAAGATCGCCACTGCCGAGCGCAAGGAAGCGTTTGCGGCGGCGGCCAAAGAGGGTTATCTGATAGGCGCGCCGCACCTGTCATTCCCGGCGCTGGGCCATGTGCGCTCCAACGGCAAGGGCGGTTACGTGTTTGTGCCGGTCAATTACAGGCAACCGCGCTAAACATTACGCCAGGGCTGGATAGTCGGTGTAGCCTTCTTCGGTGGCGCCGTAGAAGGTGTCGGCTTTCCATGGATTGAGCGGGGCGCCGGTTTTCAGGCGCTCCACCAGATCCGGGTTGGAAATGTAATCCTTGCCGAAGGCGATGGCGTCGGCGTTGCCGCTATCGAGCACGCTCTGCGCCACCACTTTGTCCATCTTCTCGTTGGCGATGAAGATGCCGCCGAACTCCTTCTTCAACAGCGGGCCGAGGCTGTCTTCGCCCACCGCTTCACGGGCGGCGATGAAGGCGATCTTGCGCTTGCCCAGCTCGCGCGCCACGTAGCCGAAAGTCTCTGCCGGGTTGGAATCGCCCATGTCGTGCGAATCGCGGCGCGGCGCCAGGTGCATGCCGACGCGGTTCGGGCCCCACACGTCGATCACGGCATCGGTCACTTCCAGCATCAGGCGGGCACGGTTTTCGATCGGGCCGCCGTACTGGTCGGTGCGCTGGTTGGTTTTATCTTGCAGGAACTGGTCCAGCAGATAGCCGTTGGCGCCGTGGATTTGCACGCCGTCGAAGCCGGCTTTTTTGGCGTTTTCGGCGGCCTTTTTGTAGGCGGCCACAATGCCGGCCAGCTCGGCGGTTTCCAGCGCGCGCGGCACCGGATATGGACGTTGCGGACGCAGCAGGCTCACATGGCCCTGGGCCGCGATCGCGCTCGGCGCCACCGGAGCTTCGCCGTTCAGGAAGCTCGGGTCCGAAATGCGGCCCACGTGCCACAGCTGGGCGAAGATCACGCCGCCCTTGGCGTGCACGGCGGCGGTGACCTGCTTCCAGCCTTCCACCTGTTCATCGGACCACAGGCCCGGCGTGTCCGCGTAGCCCACGCCCTGCGGCGTGACGGCGGTGGCTTCGCTCAGGATCAGGCCGGCGCTGGCGCGCTGCTCGTAGTACCTGGCCATCAGGGCGTTGGGCACGCGGCCGCCGCCAATCGCGCGGGCGCGGGTCAGCGGCGCCATGATGACGCGGTTTTTCAGGGTGAGGTCGCCAATGGTGATGGGATCGAACAGGGTAGGCATGGTGATGCTCCTTATAGTTGCATTTGGTCGATGAAGGCCTTGATGACGGCTTCATCACGTTTGAAATAGTTCCACTGGCCGACGCGATGCGAGGTCACCAGCCCGGCCTTGACCAGCACGGCAAGGTGGGCCGACATGGTCGATTGCGACAGTCCGGCACGACGGTCGATCATGCCGGCGCAGACGCCAAAGCTCAGTGGGTGCTGCTGTTCTGCAAAAAATACCTCGGGCTCCTTCAGCCAGGCCAGGATCTGGCGGCGCATCGGGTTGGCGAGGGCTTTGTGGATCGCGTCTATGTCCATGGAGGTCTATGTGTATCGTGTTTTTCCGATTTCAATATCGTAATCTTACGATATAAAAGAAAAACGTGCTGGCGGCGTCAAAATCCTTTATGTTATGGGAACATTGTTGGAAATCTAACGAGGCCTGTATGTCGAGTCATTACCTGGATGTGGTGCTGGGGCTGTCCTACACTTTTCTCGCCGTCAGCTTGCTGTGCAGTGCCACGCGGGAGGCGATCGCCTCACTGTTCCAGACCCGCGCCAAGGTGCTGCTGGACGGCGTGCTGACCATGCTGCACGAATCGGCGGCGCGGCCGCGCTTGCGTGGCATCGTGCCATCGATCCTGCGGCTGTTCCGGCGCGAGGGTGGCTTCCGGCTGGACCGGCTGGGCGCGGGCTCGCTGACGGCCGACGTGATGCGTCATCCGCTGATTGTCGGCATGGCGCAGCAGGGGCGCATGCCTTCGTATATTCCCTCGGCGATTTTCGCGCGCGCGTTGGTCAGCACGTTGACTGCGCGCTACGGCAAAGGGCAGACGGCGGCTGCGCTGCTCAACAGCGTCGGCAACCAGGGCCTGACGCGCACGCTGCTGGCTATCATGGGTGACGGGCCGGGCGACGAGGCGGCGCTGGAAAACGCCGTGCGCATCTGGTACGACACCGTGATGGATCGCATCAGCGGCTGGTACAAACGGCGCTCGCAGTTCGTGCTGTTTTTGGTGGGATTGTTTTATGCGTGCGTGATGAATATCGACGCGCTGCAATTGTCGCAGCGCCTGTGGAACGATGCGGCGCTGACCGCGCAACTGGTACAGAAGGCGCAGGTAGTTCAGCCGGCGACCTCGCCGTCCGCCGGGACCGTGCCGCTGGAGCAGGTCAAACAGGCCAAGGCTCAGGCCGACGTGCTGCAAACGCTGCCGATAGGCTGGCCCTCGGCCCGCTTCGAGGGCGTGAGCGATGCCGGCACATTCGGCGTGGCGCTGCTGTTCGCGCTGGTCGGCTGGATCGCGACCGCCTTTGCCGCTTCGCTGGGATCGCCGTTCTGGTTCGACGGCGTCGGCTGGCTGTTGGCCCTGCGTGGTACTGGCGCCAAGCCGGTGGCCGAAACCACGGCGGCGGCGCCTGTTCTCACGCTGCCCAGCTTGGGCAAGTAATTACTTGCCGAGCTGCGCGCACTTGGCGGACTGGATGGCCCGCTCGGTAATGGTGTCGATGCTTTTGATGGCTTCCGGCGTACAAGAGGCCTGGTCTACCGCGTGCGCTTGCGGCTTGCGGTGCATTTCTTTGTAGCCGGTAATAATGAGTCCTGCAGCCGCGCAGGCCATGAGCAGCCAGTTGATTTTGGTCTGCATGGTCAGGCGGTAAAGTGCAGGGCTAGGCCGATTGCGGCAGGCACCGTCTGAATCAACAGAATAGAGCGTTTGACCGTCAGGCCACCCCATACGCCTGCTACCGCTACGCAGGCCAGGCCGAACACGGTGAAGGCCGACGCGATGCTGGCATCCGGATGCAGCAAGCCAGTCACCAGCGCCGCCACCAGAAAGCCGTTGTAGCAGCCCTGGTTGGACATGGCTGCCCGGACGATCTCGGCTTTTTCCTTGCTGAGGCCGAACACACGGCGGCCGCGCGAATTGAACAATACTGTTTCCAGCAAAACGATGTACACGTGGAGTACCGCCACCAGGGCGGTGACGATATGCGCTGCCAGCTGCATAAGGGTTCCTTTTTCTTAGAATAATAAATTGGCGCGGGTGAGATAATACCATTCGCTGTTGGCGCCGGCCTCGCTGTCGGGGAACAAGATGCGGCCGTCGAACTCGGCCAGTACAGGAGTGCCATCCGCGCGGCGGCCGATTTCCTCGCCTTGCCGTACCGGATCGAAGCTGGACCAATTGCGGCTGAAGGTGTCGTCGGCGTGGTGCTTGTCGTAGACGGCCACCATGCTGAGCGCTTCCATATTTTCCGGCGCAATCGGCTCGGGCGCGGGCGCGTCGGTCAGACCGAGGAAGGCGAGGGTGTTGAGGATGGCGCGGTAGGCCACCTCCGGCGCTTTCGGATCGTTATGCTGGCCGCATTCCAGCGTCAGCGCGTAGCCGCCCACGCTGCGCATGTATTCGGTGGTGCCCATGCCGTAGCGCAGCACGGCTTGCAGCTCGCTGCTGCCGCTCAGGCGGCGCTGCACGCCGGCGCCATAGGTACGCAGCCAGCCGTCGACGAAGCGGCGCACGCCGAGACGGCGCGCCAGCGCGCGTTCTTGCTCTTCGTGCTTGAACGGTTCGAGCGGGCCATCGTTGTTGCGCGGGCCGACCATCACGAATGGTTCGCTGGCCGCGTTAAAGGAGTGCAGGTCCAGCAGCACCTCATGCTGCGCGAGCAGAGGGCACAGCCAGTTGGCCACGCGGTCCTCGAAATCCTGCGGATTCGGATTAGGGAACAGATTGCGGTTCAGATTACGCTCGCCGGCGCGCTCACTCTTGGCGTAAGCCAGCGGGTTCGTCACCGGCACAAACGTAACAGCGCCACGCCGCACCAGCAGCGCGCCGCTGTCCAACTCTTGCATCACACGCAGAATCGCTTGCGTACCGCAGGTCTCGTTGCCATGCACGGCACCGGTGATGATTAGTCTAATCCCGGGATTTTGGCCGCTGTATTGGTGAGAGATGAAGTGCATTTTTTTGCAGGTGGAGGATCTGGTGAGAGTATCAACGTACTGAGTATTGTTGCGCCACGAAGAAAGGTGCTTTCATTTTGGCCTCTTAATTTCATTTAAGACGATTAATTTAATTCTGCTAGGGAACCTCGCCGTAGCGAATTCGTGGATTATCGTTGCGGCACGTTAATGACTTGTGGAGCACCCGCGACTGCTGCAACCTCGTTAATACTCAATATTTCGATTTGGGCTGCTGCGTTGCGGGTGACGTGACGCTTGAGGGCAAAGCACCCGACGACTTTTCTTTTGCGAAGAATGTTGTATCAGCTGCTGTAGCTTCGACGTCCCTACTTAGTCGGGTTCGTTACGAATTTGAGGGTCATGCGAGAAGGTCGTCTTCCCGTCACTGAAGAGAAGATTGATATTAAAAGTAATACTCTCTGTGTTTGCATCGCTCAGCGTCAACTGTTTGCGGCTGATGCTCAGGCTTGCCGGGCTCAGTTGATTATTGTCGGGTGGTGTTACATCCAGTCCCGTGAAATGAATTCCTTGATTATCGTCGTCGTAAAGCTGGTAATTGATTACCGTGTCGCGCTGGGTGACAAGAGGTATCTTCGGGGCGGTATGAACGTCATAAGTTCCCGGGGTTGCGCCCGCCTTGACCTTGACCATGACGTTGATGAACTGTGTTGAGGCGTGGATTTTGCTCATGAGCTAGCTCTCTTTGCTGGGTGGGTGGATAGGTACTGCAAATAGGTGGTTTCCCGATAGGGCATTGCGTCAAGCTGCCTCTTGACGGCGTCAACGCTGTCGATACGTCCCAAGCAGGCGTGAACTTTGACCCAACGCGATAACAGATTGAACTCCTTTGTAGATCCAATCAGCGGTTGCATGAGCAATCGAGCTTGCTCACAGCTCGCTGATGCCGTCGCGTCTCCTTGAGCGGCAAGTAAATCAGCTTTTAACAATAATGCGTCTGCTAAAGCGTTGCGGATTTGCTGATCGCTTGGCGTATCGCCACTCATCTTGCTGAGCTTTTCCAGTGCGGGCTGCAATTCTTGGGCGGCTGATGCAAGTTGGCCTCGCTGCAAATACAGTTGAGCCTTGCGCTGCTGTATGTTGGGTACTAGCACCTGCACATTGATTTTCTTGGGTTGCAGGCGACCTAGCTCGGCGGCATTGAGTTGGAGTTGATTCAACTGGGCGAGCAAGGCCTCTGGCGTTTGCCGATTGCCATTGATGTCAAGTAGGCGAAGTTCGGCAACATACAGACTGCGTTGCCAACTACGGTTGCTTGGGTCTTTCTCAACGGAGGTCTTTAGCAAAGCGTGAGCTTCAGCGGCGTCAGCGTAGCTGCCAGAGACATCGCCCATTGCCTGTTTCAATTCACTTTGGCGTGACCATGTGTTGGCAAGTTCGTGCAGCCATAAATTTTCTTCGGGGTGTGAGTCGTGCAATTTTTGCAGCAGTGTCAATGCCGCGTTGTATAGCCCTTGGGCTTGTTTTAGCTGCCCGAGCTGCATCAATGCACTAGCTTGCCACGATAGGCTATCGGCAATATCTGCGCCCAACTGCTTGTCTTGGGGCGTTTTCTGATATGCGCGATTCTTTAATTGTACGGAAAGGGCGAATTCATCGTTGGCACGCTGCGGATCACCACGGCGAAGTGCCAGGCTACCCAGTGAATTGTGCGCAAATGATTGCTCAATCCAACTGGCAGGATCATCCGGCGCAGTAGCAGCAAGACGGTCGCTATAGAGACGATACTCGTTGAGGTATTGTTCGGCCGGAGTCCATTCCCTTTGATCAAAGTGGATCTGTCCAAGCCAGAATGCGTTCTCGCCTGCGCTCTTGAGTAATGACGTATCCGTTGGCCTAGAGTCCAGTTGTTGTCTTAGAATATCCCGCCCTGCCAACAAAGCCGTGTTAGCGCCAATCGGATCGGCACGTGCAAGACGCACCTCTGAAATTAACTGTAGTGCCTTGGCTCGCTGAATTAGTGTGGTGTCATTGCCATTAGCAGGTGCCATGTTGGAAAGATAGGACAGGGCGCGGTTGCTGACGCTGTCCAGCAGGTCGAGCTTGCCGAGCGGACGCAGCTTGTCGGCGAACTCTCCCAGCATGTAGGTCATTAATCCTTCGGCTTCGGCGCGGTGTGACTCGGCCTGAGTCTGGGCCGAGCGGGCGGTGAGGCCGAGGCCGGCGGCGAGGATGGCCAGACCGCTCATGAGGATCATCACGCCCAGCCGTAAGCGCTCGCCGCGGCGCTCGCTTTGCAAGGAGGCCTGGATATAGTTTTGTTCCTGCGCCGTCAGGCTCAGGCTGCTGTTGGCCAGCAGTTGGCGCGCCTGGTTGGTCTGGGTGCCGGAGGGGAGCAGCATATCGCGCTTGCTGCCGCTGTCCTGCCAGCGCCTGGCTTGCGCGCTGATGCGGCTGCGCATTTGCAGCGCTTGTCTATGTTCCTCGATCCATGCCACCACGCGTGGCCAGCGGCGCAGCAGGGCTTCGTGGGCCAGGCCGAAGGTGGGCGCGCCGCCCTGCAGGTCGCTGACGAACAGGTGGGCGTCCACTAGCGCTTGCACCAGCTTGTGCTCGGCCTCGTTGCGCAGGACCGACCAAGGCACGCGGCGCGAGCTGACTGTGGCCTCGTCTTCCGCCACCAGCACCAATTGCGATAGCACTTGAGGCAGGGCGGCGATCTGGGCCGCGCCCAGCGCGGAGATCACTTGCTCGGCGCGGGCGCCGATGGCGCCTTCCAGTCCGCCCATGGCATGGAAGGAGGCGTGGCTCAGCTCGCCCTCCGCGCTGCGCTGGCGGTATAGCTCCTGCAGGCAGTATTGCAGTAGCGGCAGGCTGTCTGCGCCGGACAGTGCGGCGCGGCATAGCAGCTCGTCCAAACCTTCGCCCTGCTCGTCGACGGTGTAGCGCAACTGCGCCACCTGCGCCGGGTGACGCACGATCTGGCCGATGTCGGCACTGCCGGGCGGCGTCAGGTCATAGTGGCCGCCGCTCAGTTTTAAATTCATCAGCGCCGGGTAGGACGCCAGCTGCGGATAGAAATCGTTGCGGCAAGCCAGCACCAGCTGCATGCAGCCGGAGCGTGCCAGCTGGTCCAGCACGTTGATGAAGACGGCCCGCTCGGCGTCGCTCACGTGCGGCAGCCGGAACACGGCTTCAAAGCGGTCGATGAATACCAGCAGACGGATGGCGGGCAGGCGGCGTTGCAGATGCTCGATCAGCAATGGCAGGTCTTGCGCCATGCGCTGGGCCAGCGCCGCCGCGCTGGTGTTTTCAAACAACAACTGGCCGTCGATTTCGGCGTCCAGCAGCACGCTGGCCAGGGTTTCCAGCAGGCCGGACTGTCCCATGTCGGCGCAATCGAGCTGGACGTGGCTGCTGATGGCGATGCCGGACTCGGCCGGGGCGGCGCCCGCTTTCAGCGCCGGAATCAGACCGGCCTGCACCAGCGAGGTCTTGCCGGCGCCCGACGGTCCCAGCACCAGCACCATGGCGCAGGCGGCCTGGGCTTGGGCGACGACCACCTGCACCAGTTGGTCCACGCTGAGCTTGCGGCCGAAGAAGATGGCGGCGTGCTGTTCTTCAAACGCTTCCAGCCCGCGGAAGGGCGAGGCGTGCAGCCAGCTGCCCTGGCTGACTTCGTCGTCGTAGCTGAGCTCGGCCAGCAGGCGGTAGCCGCGCTTGCGGATGGTTTCGATATAGCGGGGTTCGGTGGCCGAATCGTCCAGCGCGCGGCGCAGCTGGGTGATGATTTTGTGGATGGCGTTGTCGCTGGGCGAGACGTCGCCCCAGCATGCCTCCAGCAGGGTTTCGGCGGATACCACCACGTGCGGGTGACGGCACAAGTACAACAATACATCCATGGCTCGCGGCTCCAGCTGGCGGTTGAGTACACCGCAGCTGAGCGTATTGGTGGCCGGATCGACCCGCCACTGGCCAAAACGAAAACTCTTGTGCTTCATCCTACCTCGAACATTTCTTATTGCAATCAACCACTTACCAGCCGGAAGGTTTTCGGAAGGCCGGCGTGGCGGAGCTTGGGTAAAGTCACCTCTTAGAAAATACTAACATTATCTTGAAAGAAATAGTTGAACATTTACCACGGAGTTCCCATGACTGTTTTAACCGGCGTGAAAGCACCGTTTGAACTGACCCAATATGCAATAGCAATCAAACAACAGGGTATCGACTTCGTGATCCGGCATTACAGTCATCAGGCCGGCAAGAGCTTGTCGCTGGCCGAGGCGCGCGCGTTGACCGACGCCGGGCTGCAGATCGGCGTGCTGTGGGATACGGCGGATGTCCATCCCGGCTATTACAACCGAGCCCAGGGCTGCGCCGATGGGGCGGCGGCCTATCTGATGGCGCAAGCCGTCGTTGCCCAGCCCTCGGGCTCGGTGATTTACTTTGCTGTGCCGGAAATGGCGGGCGCGGATGACGCGGCCGGGCTTTATTTCGAGGGCGTCAACCAGGCTTTCCGCGCTGCTGGGCCGGATGAGCGGCAGTATCAAGTGGGCGTCTATGGCGCTGGCGGCTGTTGCGAGCGTATGGTGGCGCGCGGCCTGGCCAGCGCCGGCTGGCTGGCCGACGATGACGAGCAGGCCTATGCCGGCTACAGCTTGCGCCAGCAGGCGGACGCGGTGCTGCCGGTGGACGATGGTCAGCGCATCAGCGTCGGCATGGCCCGCACCAGCGCCGAGCGGCCGGCCGGCTTGTTCCGGGTGCTGTGACGATGAAGATCTGCTTTATCGAGACGCCGTCGCGCAAGACGGTCAAGCCCTCGCGCACCGTGTTCCTGAACAATACCGGACAGGATCTGACGCTCAAATTCGTCACCGCGCCGGACCATGTGCTGCCGGCGTATACGATCAGCACCGGCATCAGCGCCGCCATCGACCGTATCCGCATGGGCGAGACCGACTTTTATTCCTGCCACGGCCAGAACGTGGTGATCCCCGTCGACTGCACGGCGGTGCTCACGATTTCCAACAGCGTGCTGACAATGGCCGTGTCGAACTGATAAGATACGGCCGATGAATCCCTCCCTCATCGGCCGCAATCCTGGCCTCGACACACTGCGCGCGCTGGCCATTGTGCTGGTGTTCGCCAATCACTACATGATCTTCGTCAGCGGCGCGCCGACCTTCGGCTGGTTCAGCGAGATTGGCTGGGCCGGCGTGGACCTGTTCTTCGCGCTCAGCGGCTATCTGATCGGCAACCAGATTCTGGCCGGCATTCGCAAACAGCAGGCGGACGCCGGCCGCTTTTCGCTGCCGCGTTTTTATGCGCGCCGCCTGCTGCGCACGCTGCCGAATTTTTACGTGGTGCTGGCGCTGTACGCCTTGTGGCCGGCCATGCGCGGCCAGAACATGCTGCCGCCTGTCTGGCAGTTTCTGAGCTTTACCCAGAATATCCAGCTGACGCCGGGCACGGCGTTTTCCCATGCCTGGTCGTTGTGCGTGGAAGAGCAGTTCTATTTCCTGTTGCCGGCGCTGGCCCTGTTGATTGCCACGCTGCGCAAATCGCTGGTGTGGGCATGGACGGCGGTGCTGGCCGCGCTGTTGGCGGGGATGACGATACGCCACGTCATCTGGAGCGGCTTGTCGGCGGATGAGCTGGGCAGCGGGCATTACTACACGCAGATTTACTACGCCTCGTGGTGCCGCTTCGATGAGCTGGTGTGCGGCGTGGCGGTAGCGCTGCTGAAAAATTATCACGCCGGCCTGTGGGGGCGTGTGACCGCGTTTGGCAACTGGACGCTGGCCGCCGGCGCGGCGCTGCTGGCGCTGGCTTGGACGCTGCTGCTGGAAGACCACTACGGCCATGCGATGACGGTGTATGGCTACGCGCTGCTGGGTCTGAGCTACAGCCTGTTGCTGCTGGCGGCCCTGAGTCCCGGCTCGCTGCTGCAGCGCTGGCGCGTGCCGGGCGCGGCCGGTGTGGCGCTGTGGTCGTATGCCATCTATCTGACCCACAAGCAGCTGTGCGTGCTGCTGCGCGCGCCGCTGGAAGAGCTGGGCTGGGGGCCGGAAAGCTGGCAGGCGCTGGTCGTTATGAGTGCGGCCAGCCTGTTGGTGGGATGGCTGCTGTACCGGCTGGTCGAAACGCCGTTCATGAAACTGCGCGACCGTTACGTGCCATCCAACGATGTCAGTTCATCTCGATCACATCAAACGGTGACTGCGTAGAACCGAGGAAGGCCATGACGGCGCGGCCACGGTCGCCCAGGTCGTGGCCGCGGGTAGCGTCGACCACGCTGCGCAGGCCCGGGATCACCTCGCTGATGTAAGGGCTTTCGTAAGCCTGCACCAGCAGCACCGCCAGCTCGGTGGCGCGGCCGCGGTTATTGCGCATGCGTTCTTCCAGCACCGCCAGCAATGCGCGCTGCATGCGCGGCGTCGGATTGTCGATGTAGCCGAAGACGAGCGGCGTGTTGCTGATCGCATCGCACAGGCGGCGCTCGATCTCGTCCGGCTTCACATCGGAAGCGATATCGAAATACGCGCCATTCCAGCGCGTGCGTTCGTACGGGTGACCGGGCGGGAAAGCATCGGCCGTCTCAAAGCCCAGCCAGTGGCTCAGGCGGCGCAGCCATTTCAGTAGAGTTTCCATCATCCCGGCATTTTATCTGCTGATGCGGTAATCCGCAGCAATCTATCGCAGAATCAAGGTAGCCACGGGCTGATGTGCGTGGCGTGAGAGGAAGAACGCGTTGCGCAATCTGGTGGCTGGCCTGTTGGCGCTGCGCGAAAAAAATGGCCGGGACTAGACCGGCCAAAGTAGGGAGAGGGTATTCGGCAGCCGCAGGCGCGGGATGGCCCCGCCTGGCGGCTGTTGTAACTGTTACGCCTGGGCTTCCTCGCCCAGTTTGCCGGCGCGGAAGTCTTCGACGGCGGCGAAGATTTCGGCCTGGGTGTTCATCACGAACGGGCCATACTGCGCGATCGGCTCGTTCAGCGGCTGGCCGGCGATCAGGATGAAGCGGCTGGCTTCGTCCGTGCTCACGATCACGCCATCCGCACCCTTGGTGTTGGCCAGAATCGCCATGCGGCCCGAGGCCACGGCCTTGCCATCCACATTCACCGATCCGCGATAGGTGAAGAGGAAGGCGTTATGGCCTTCCGGCAGCACCTGGCTGAAGCTGGCGCCGGCCGGCAGATGCACGTCGAGATACAGCGGTTCGGTCACTTCGCGCCGCACCGCGCCGTCCACACCGTGGCTGCGGCCTGCGATCACTTTCACCTGCACGCCTTGTTCGGTGGTGAACACCGGCACATCGGCGCCGTTGAAGTCGCGGTACCACGGATCGCGCATCTTGTCCTTGGCCGGCAGGTTGAGCCACAGCTGGAAGCCTTCCATCACGCCGTCTTCCTGTTCCGGCATTTCGGAGTGGATCACGCCGCGGCCAGCAGTCATCCACTGCACGCCGCCGTTGGTCAGCAAGCCTTCGTTGCCGGCGCTGTCCTTGTGGCGCATGCGGCCCTCGATCATATAGGTGACGGTTTCAAAGCCCCGGTGCGGATGGCTGGGGAAACCGGCGATGTAATCGTTGGCCTGGTCGCTGCCGAAGTTATCCAGCATCAGGAACGGGTCGAGACGGCGCTGCAGCGTCTGGGTCAGGACACGGTTGATCTTCACGCCCGCGCCGTCCATGACGGCCTGGCCGGTGATGATGCGTTCCACGCTGCGTGCGGTTTTTACTTGATCGGTCATGTCCTTCTCCTTGTTGTTTATCGATTAAACCAGAATGGCGTTGATTTCCGCTTCGGCCTGCGCTTGCGCCTTGGCCACGGCTTCCGGACCCATGCCCAGACCTTCGGCAAAGACGTACTGCACATCGGTCAGGCCGACAAAGCTCAGGAACATCTTGATGTGAGCCAGTTGGGTGTCGGTAGGAGCGTCACGGTGCAGGCCGCCACGCGACAGGGCCACGTAGACTTTTTTACCGGTCAGCAGGCCGATCGGGCCGGTTGGGCCGTACTTGAACGTCACGCCGGCGCGGGCAATCGCGTCGAACCAGGTTTTCAGCTGGGTGGTGATGCCGAAGTTGTAGGTCGGCGCGCCGATCACGATCACGTCTGCGGCTTGCACCTGGGCGATCAGAGCGTCGTCCAGCGCCACGCGGGCAGCTTGTTCGGCGGTGCGCTGGTCGGCCGGCGTGAACAGCGCTTGCAGGGTAGGCTCGTCCAGCACTGGGTGCGGATCGGCGGCCAGGTCGCGGCGGGTCAGGGCGGCGCCGGGGTTGGCGGCGCGGATTTTGGCGACCAGAGCATCGGCCAGACGGGTCGATTCGGAACCGGTGCTGCGGGCGCTGGAGTTGATTTGCAGGATGTTCATGGCGTTGCTCCTTAAGTATTTGGTTGAGTGCTGCGTCGATGGAGTAACTTTAATCGTTTCAAATACCAGGCGGAAGCCGTTAAAATGGATAACATTAATCCACTGATGGAACAATCAACATGGAAATCGATCCCGGAGACCTGCTTTTATTCGCACGCATCGTGGAATGCGGCAGTTTCAGCCTGGCGGCGGAGCGGGTGCAACTGCCCAAGTCCACCGTGTCGCGGCGCATCACGCTGTTGGAGGGCAAGCTGGGCGAACGCCTGCTCCAGCGCACCACGCGCAAACTGGTGCTGACCGAATTTGGCGCCAGCCTGCTGGAGCACGCGCGCAAGGTGGCGGACGAGACCGAGGCGGCCGGCGCGCTGGCTCAGCATCGGCAGGGTGCGCCCAGCGGCTTGTTGCGGGTGTCGATGCCGGCCGACTTCGCCAACGTGGCGATGACCGAGGTGATGGCTGCATTCATGCACCGCTATCCGGCCATTTCGCTGGAACTGGATTTGTCGCCGCGCCGGGTGGACCTGATGGCGGAAGGCTTCGACCTGGCCATCCGCATGGGCAATTTGCCGGACGACGCCTCGCTGGCGGCGCGGCGCATCACCCTCAGTTCGCTGGCGCTGTACGCCTCGCCCAAGTACACCAATTTCCGCGGCTTGCCCGAGCATCCCGACGATTTGTTCAAGCACGACTTGCTGAGCCTGCCGCCGCGCTTGAACGGGCTGATACGCTGGCATCTGCTGCGCGGCAAAACCTCGTGGGAGCGCGAGTTGCCGGTGCGGTTGCTGGCGAATTCGCCGGAACTATTGATGCGCATGGCTGCCACCGGCGTTGGCATCGGCGCCTCGACCGAGGCGATTGCGCGGCCCTATGTGCAGACGGGGGAGCTGGTGCGGGTGCTGCCCGAATGGGGCTTCCCGCAGGTGACGGGCTGGGCGGTGTTCCCGGGGCGGCGGCTGATGCCGGCCAAGACCCGGGTGTTTATCGATACGCTGGAAGCGGCCTTCTCGGCGAATGCGCCGGCCGGGATGTGATTACTTCAGCTGCGCCATTTCCTCGCCCAGCTGGACCGGGCCGGCCGGCTGCCAGGCCGGATTGAACTTCAGCACATCCTTCTGGAACAGCATCACCACGGTGGAGCCGAGCAAGAAGCGGCCCAGCTCATCGCCTTTTTTCAGCGCGATATTCTGATCGTCGTACTTCCACTCAGTCACTTGCGGCAGGCGCGGCGGGTTGACCACGCCGTGCCACACGGTCGCCATGCTGCCGACGATGGTGGCGCCGACCAGCGTCATCACGAACGGGCCGTGCGCGGTGTCGAACACGCACACCACGCGCTCGTTGCGGGCGAACAGGCCTGGAATGCCGCGCGCGGTGGTCGGGTTCACCGAGAACAGGTCGCCGGGCACGTAAATCATGCGGGTCAGCTTGCCGTCAACCGGCATGTGGATGCGGTGGTAGTCGCGCGGGCTCAGGTACAGGTTGGCGAAACTGCCGTGCTGGAACTGCGCGGCCAACCGGGCGTCGCCGCCGACCAGTGCGGTAGTGCTGAACTTGTGGCCCTTGGCCTGGAAGATCTGGTCGTCCTCGATATCGCCGAACTGGCTGATGCGGCCGTCGACCGGGCAGATGTAAGCGGCATCGGCCAGTAAGCGGGCGTCCGGGCGCAGTGCGCGGGTGAAGAACTCGTTAAAGGTCTTGTAGTTTTCGATGTTGGGATCGAGCGCCTCGCTCATGTTGACGTTGTAGCGGCCCACGAACCAGCGGATCAGGCCGGTCGTCATATTGCCGGCCTTGGCGCCGGCGACGCGCCCGGCGAGATTGGTCAGCGCGCTCTTGGGGAGCAAATATTGCGGCAAAACGGCGAGACGGTCGGACACGATAGCAATCCATGCAAATTGGCGATCGCGCATTATAGCGTCCTGCCTCCTGACTTGGGGCATAATGGGCGGCCTGACTCGTCCTGCAACTTGCCCGATTAGTATCATGTCCATACGCCCGACGCCTATCGCTGCCGCCGCCTTCTTTTTGTGCTTTGCCGCCCGTGCCGAGGTAGAACAGCCCAAGCAGGGGGAGATGCAGAAGGTGGAGATCAAGGGCTCGGCCGCCAGGTATGATGCGCGCCGCGATGATACCGCTAGCAAGACGGTGGTCAATGCCGAGGAAATCCAGAAATACGGCGACACCTCGATCAACGATGTGCTCAAGCGTCTGCCCGGGATTACCGTCGGCGGCGCGGCCGGGCGCGGTGGCGGCGAGATCCGCATGCGCGGCCTTGGCGCCGGCTACACCCAGATTCTGATCAACGGCGAGCGCGCCCCGGCCGGCTTTGCCATCGACAGCTTGTCGCCCGATGTGATCGAACGCATCGAGGTGCTGCGCGCGGCCAGCGCGGAATTCAGCACCCAGTCCATCGCCGGCACCATCAATATCGTGCTGAAAAAGGCGCTCAAGTCGGCCCAGCGCCAGTTGAAGGTCAGCCAGTCCAAGGGCAGCAAGTCCAGCAGTTCGCCCAACGTCAGCCTGCAGATGTCGGACAAGGATGGCGCCACTTCGTATTCTTTCGGCGGCAATGCCTGGCATTTCCGCTACGACCGCATGACGCCAACCTGGGAAACCGGCGCCGATGCCGGCGGCGTGCCGGACTATGCGCGCGCCTCCACCTGGCAGGACAAAGGCAAGGGCGATGGCTTCAATCTGTCGCCGCGCATCAACTGGACGCTCGATCAGGGCGATACGCTCACCTCGCAAACCTTCCTCAGCTGGAACCGCTTTGCCAGCAATAGCCATGGCCGCACCGAGACCGCTTTTGGCGACGGCCCCGACTACGACCGCAGCGACAATAGCTACGGCAATCACAATGTGTTCGGCCGCACCGACCTGAACTGGCTGCACAAACTGGGCGATGGTGCCAAGTTTGATTTCAAGGCCGCCGTCAGCGACGCGCGCAACACTGCCGATTCGCAGCAACTGGCGGGCAATCACGGCTTGCCGCCGACGCTGTTCCGCACCGTGCACAGCGACAGCGATGAGCAAGGTTTCAGCACGCAAGGCAAATATTCCACTCCCTACACATTCGGCAAGCCAGCCGAGGGCGAGGCCGAAGCCACCGAGCATTCGCTGTCCATGGGCTGGGATGCCGGCGTCACCCAGCGTGACGATACCCGCGTGCAGCGCGACGCCGATCTGCCGGGCAGCTCGCCCATCAACAGCGACGAGGGTTTTTCCGCCAAGGTCACGCGGCTGGCGCTGTACGGCCAGGATGAGTGGAGCATCACGCCGCGCTGGTCGGTCTACACCGGCCTGCGCTGGGAAGGACTGGACACCCGCGCCGATGGCGACAGCATCGAGGCCGTGCAAAACCGCTCCAGCGTGTTCAGTCCGCTGATGCAGACCTTGATCAAGCTGCCCAACAAAAAGGATCAGATTCGCTTCGCCGTGACCCGCACCTACAAAGCGCCAGCCACCGCCGCGCTGATTCCGCGCAAGTTCACCTCGACCAATAACAGCCCGACCGAGCCCGACCGTCGCGGCAACCCCAATCTCAAGCCCGAGCTGGCGCTGGGGCTGGACGCGTCGTTCGAGCATTACTGGGGCGACGGCGGCCTGCTGAGCGCCAGCGCCTCGGTGCGCCGCATCGAGAATTACACCCATCAGGGCCTGTTCTACGAGGACCAGCGCTGGGTCTCGACCGCCATCAACGACGGCCGCGCCGAGACCCGTGGTATCGAACTGGAGGCCAAGTTCCCGGCCCGCGTGCTGGTCGACAACGCGCCGAATCTGGACTTGCGCGCCAGCGTCAGCCGCAACTGGTCGCGCGTGGACAGCGTGCCCGGCCCGGACAACCGTCTCGACCAGCAGGTGCCGCTCAGCGCCACCCTCGGCATCGATTACAAAACGCCGGACGGCCAGGTGAGCACCGGCAGCAATTTCAGCTTCCGCAACGGCGGCCTGGCGCGCCTGAGCGGCACACAGGGCGGCTACACCTCGGTGCGGCGCGATCTCGACGTCTACGCGCTGTGGAAGCTGGACCAACAGAACAACTTACGGGTGGCGGTATCCAATCTGCTGGCCCAGGACTACACCACGGAAAGCCTGTACAACGACAGCCACGGCACGATCAACCGCCTGACTGTTGCAAGCGGCGAGACGCAGCTGCGCGTCACGGTAGAGACACGCTTCTGAGGGTGGTATGATGCTCTGGTGAAAAAGCCGGACGCCATCCATACTCTCCAGCCTGATGACGCAAGTTTGCGCCTGGCGCTGGCCGAGGTGCGGGATTTGCAGCGCACCGTGGCGGCGCTGCGCTCCGAGCTGGAGCGCGCGCATCAGGAGCGCCAGCGGCAGGTGCAGGATGCGGTGTCCGCCGCCCAGGGCGATATCCTGCAATTGCGCGACACCATTGTGGCACTGCGCACCGCCTTGGAAAGGGCGGCGCAGGAACGCGTCGACGCGCTACAGGCCGCCGCAACCGCCCATCACAGCGAAATCGCCCAGCTGCACGAAACCATACGCGCCATGCGCACCGCGCTGGAGGCCAGGGCATGACAGCCGGCGATCAGCCCGCCCTGAACGCGCAGCGCAAGCGCCTGCGGCAGGTCGAGCTGTTGCTGGAAGTGTCGCGCCGCATGGCCGCCTATGAAACGCTGGATGAAATCCTGACTGCCCTGGTGGAAGTCACCACCGAGGAACTCGGTGCTGAACGCGGCACGCTGTTTCTCAACGATGCCGAAACCGGCGAGCTGTTTTCCCGCGTGGCGCAAGGCAATATCCAGCGCGAGATCCGCTTGCTCAATCACAGCGGCATTGCTGGCCATGTGTTTACCACCGGCGAGGCGGTGATTATCGCCGATGCCTATGCCGACCCGCGCTTCAATCGTTCCATCGACGAGCAGACCGGCTTCGTTACCCGCAACATCCTGTGCGTGCCGATCAAGACCGTCAAAGGCGAGATCATCGGCGTGTCGCAGACGCTGAACAAAAAGCGCGGCAAGTTCACCCGCGCCGACCTGCAATTGCTGGAGGCGCTCACCACGCAGTGCACGCTGGCGCTGCAAAGCGCGCGCTTCCTTGAAAGCATGAAGAAGATCCGCCGGCAGGAGATGGAGTTCATCGACGTGGTGTCGGAAGTCACGGCCGATATCAAGCTGGGCTCGCTGCTGCAAAAGGTGATGGGCGAGGCCACGCGCCTGCTCAACGCCGAACGCTCGACCTTGTTCCTCAACGATGAAAAGACCGGCGAGCTGTGGTCGGAAGTGGGGCAGGGGCTGGAGTCGCTGCAAATCCGCCTGCCGAACAACGCCGGTATTGCCGGCGCGGTGTTCACCTCAGGGAAGACCATCAACATTCCCTACGCGTATGCCGATTTGCGCTTCAATCCGGCCTTCGACAAGCGCACCGGCTACTTTACGCGGTCCATCCTGTGCGTCCCCATCGTCAACAAGGCCGGCAAGATCATCGGCGTGACGCAGGTGCTGAACAAGCGCGGCGGCCCGTTCAGCAGCGAGGATGAATCGCGCCTGCGCGCCTTTACCGCGCAAATCTCGATCGCCCTGGAAAATGCCAAGCTGTTTGCCGATGTCCAGCAGATCAAGAACTATAACGAGGCCATGCTGGAATCCATGTCCAACGGCGTGATCACACTGGATGGTCAGGAGAAGATAGTCACCTGCAATGAAGCCGGGCTGCGCATCCTGCGCACCAGCGCGGCGGACATTGTCGGCCGCGCCGCCGGCGAGTTTTTCGGCGCCGCCAATACCTGGATGATGGACAAGCTGCGCCGCGCCGAGGTCAACGAGGATGCCGAGCACCTGATGGATGTGGAACTGGTGCTGGGCGAGGAAACCCGCTCGGTCAATCTCAGCGTGCAGCCGCTGCTATCGATGGAAAAGAAGCGCATCGGCTGGATGCTGATGATTGAAGATATCTCCAGCGAAAAGCGGCTGCGCTCCACCATGTCGCGCTACATGGACCCGGGCATCGCCGACCAGATGGTGGCCAATGGCGCCGAAATGCTGGGCGGGAAAAACGTGCTGGCCACGGTGCTGTTCTCCGACATCCGCAGCTTCACCACCATCACGGAACAGCTGGGCGCGCAGGGCACGGTGACCATGCTCAATGAGTATTTCACGCTGATGGTGGACTGCATCCAGCGCGAAGAGGGCATGCTGGACAAATTCATCGGCGACGCCATCATGGCCGCCTTCGGCATTCCGGTCGGGCACGAGGACGACCCGGACCGCGCCTTGCGCGCCGCCATCGCCATGGTCAACGAGTTGCGGCTCTGGAACCAGGCGCGGGCGGGCGAGGGCAAGCCGCCGGTGGAAATCGGCATCGGCCTGAATACCGATCTGGTGGTGTCGGGCAATATCGGCTCCAGGAAGCGCATGGATTACACCATCATCGGCGATGGCGTAAATCTGGCGGCGCGGCTGGAGTCGGCCTGCAAGCAGTATGGCGCGCGCATCCTGATCAGCGAATTCACCTACCGGGCGCTGCGCGGCACTTATCGCACGCGCGAGGTCGATATCGTGGTGGTCAAAGGCAAGACCAAGCCGGTGTCGATTTACGAAGTGCTCGATTACCATACCGACGACAGCTATCCCTCGCTGCCGGAGGCCATGGGGCTGTTCCGCAACGGCTTGCAAAGCTATCGCAAGCGCAACTGGAACGCCGCCGGCAAACTGTTTGAGGAAGTGCTGGCGCTGAATCCGCGCGACCAGGTGGCGGAGCTGTATGTAGAGCGCAGTCGCCATATGGCGCTCAATCCACCGCCGGCCGATTGGGACGGCACGTTTATTATGGAATCCAAGTGAATGAAAATACCACGCAGTACGCTGGAGCAGTGGCAGGTATTACAAGCCATCGTTGAATGCGGCGGTTATGCGCAGGCGGCGGAGGCGCTGCATCGCAGCCAGTCGTCGGTCAGTTATATGGTGGCCAAGCTGCAGGAACAATTGGGTGTGGAATTACTGGAAATCGACGGCCGCCGCGCGCGCCTGACTAAAACCGGCGAAGCTTTATTGTTCAAAGCGCGCGAATTACTGGGCGGTGCTTTTCAGCTGGAGCAATTGGCGGGCAGCCTGGCCGAAGGCTGGGAACCGCAAGTCAGTATTGCGGTCGATAGCCTGTTTCCCGTTGAATTGCTGGTGCAGGTGCTGCGCGATTTTGAACCGCAGGCCCAACATACGCGGGTGAATCTGGAAGAGACGGTTTTATCGGGCTCGGAAGATGCGTTATTGGAAAAACGCGTGGATATTGCGATTGTTAGCCGCATTCCCTCGGGTTTTCTCGGCGACATGCTAATGGATATCGAGTTTGTCGCGGTGGCCCATCCCTGCCACCCGCTGCACGCGCTGGGACGGGAACTGGAGAGCGAGGATTTAAGCCGCCATCTGCATATCGTGGTGCGCGATTCCGGCACCTTGAATCCGCGCGACCATGGCTGGATAAATAGTAATCAGCGCTGGACCGTCACCAGTCCGCATACGCGCATGGAAATGATTTGTAATGGAATAGGCTTTGGCTGGCTGGCCGAGCACAAAATCCAAAACCAATTACAACAGGGCTTGCTCAAGCCCCTGCCTTTGCGTGTAGGGCAAAGGCGCAAGCTGTCGCTCTCGCTGGTGGTGGCCAATCCTGAATTAGCCGGACCGGCCACCTGCCGTCTGGCGAATTTAATCCGCAAGGTTGTGGTGGACGGAATACAGCGGCGTCCACTATGCGAATGAAACCCGCATTTATATTCCTATCAAACAGTTGTGGAAAATATTCACTTTTATCGCTATATTCGAATATAGCTAGAGTGCAGCTGCCAAGTTATGGTAAATTGCGCCTATCAAATAACCTATCGCCAAGAAGGAATTAAGATGACGACTTACCAGGAATACAAAGCGAAGATCGCTGAACTGGAGGGCCTGGCCGAATCCGCCCGTAAAAACGAGATTGCGCAGGCGAAAGAGAAAGTCGCTGCCATCATGCGTGAATACGGCCTGACCATTGCGGATCTGGGCGGTGCTGTAGCCAAGGTGAAAACCTCCAAGCCGCGCGCGCCGGTGCCAACCAAATACCGCGACGACGCCACTGGCCAAACCTGGACCGGCCGCGGCCGCGCACCGAAATGGCTGGAAGGCAAGAATAAAGACGATTATCTGATTAAGTAATTGCAGGGCAGGCGGAGTTAATATTGCGGCGCCACCGCCGTGCAGTATTATTCTCCGCCTTAATTGGCATATTCTCGTCTTGCGAAAAGTGCAATTGATCGTAAAAGACGGAACGATTTTTCCGCTGGTCATAAGCCTGAGCCCGCCATTTCGTGAGATGATAGCGAAATGCCATCAATTCCTCTTTTCCCGCTGAAGACCATCCTGTTCCCTGACGGCCATCTGCCGTTGCAGGTGTTTGAAGTTCGCTATCTCGATCTGATCAAGCGCTGCATCGCCAAAGGCGAGGAGTTCGGCGTGGTCTCGTTGCTGGACGGCAGCGAGGTACGGGTGCCGGACCAGCACGAAACCCTGTCCGCCTGCGGCACCATGGCGCGCATCCTCGACTGGAGCGCGCCGCTGCCGGGATTGCTGCAAATCTCCTGCATCGGCACCACCCGCTTCCAGATCCGCTCGGCCGAACAGCTCAAGCATGGGCTATGGATGGCCGAGGTGGACGAAGTGGCGGAAGACATGGTGGTGCCCGTCCCGACCGAACAGCAGGATGTGGCCAACGCGCTTGGGGCGCTGATCCGCTCCCTGCAGAAGAAGCAGATCTCCACCGCCAATATGTCGCTGGCGCCGCCGTACCGGCTGGACGAGGCCGGCTGGGTGGCCAACCGCTGGTGCGAGCTGCTGCGGCTGGACATGGAAGAGAAGCAGCGCCTGCTGCTGCAGGAAAATCCGGTGCTGCGGCTGGAGCTGGTGCAGGACGTGCTGAGCGAGAACGGCCTGCTCGACAATCTTTAATCGGCGTGCGCTTCGCTGGGATCGTCCAGCGCATGCACGCGCACCGACCACATCACGCCCGCCACCAGCAGTACCATGGCCGCGATCTCCAGCGTGCGCGGCAGCTGCTGCTTGTAGATGTAGCCGTACAGCAGCGCAAACAGCGTTTCAAACAGAATTAACTGGCCGGACAAGGTCAGCGGCACTTTGCGGCTGGCGATGTTCCACAGATGGTTGCCGATCACCGAGGCGCCCAGTGCCAGCAGGGCGTTGACGATCCAGAACACGCCCCAGTCGCGGCCGCTGGCGACGGCAGCCGCGCCGGTCACGTCGCCATGGAAAATGGCCAGCGCCACCAGCGCGATCGCCAGCGCGATCAGGCCGCTGGAAATGCCGTACAGCGACGACCACTCGCCGCTGCTGAAATGCGGATTGCGCTTGAGGTAGCGGGCATTGTCGACCGAGTACCAGGTCCAGCAGACCAGCGCACCGGCCGCGCACAGCACGCCCAGCAGCTTGTGCGCCAGCGGCATGGCGTTGCCGACCTCATGCGTGAATACATCGATGTTGATGCAGGCAATGCCGGCCGCCACCAATAGCAGCGGCAGCGTCAATTGCCTGAGCGGCACCGAGCCGTGGTCCTTGTGGCCCATCAGCGTGACGGAAATCGGCAGCACGCCGATGATCAGGGAAGTGGCTGCCACGCCGGCGAATTTCACGCCGAGCGCCAGCAGCATGTAGTAGACGATATTGCCGGCCAGCGCGTGCTTGACCATGGCCACGATGTCGTTACGGTCGAGCCGGCGCAGAAGCGGCGGCAGGCGCGAGCCCATCAGGCTGGCGGCAATCAGGCCGTAGGCGATGTAGCGGCCGCAAGCCATCTCCAGTGGCGTGAACGCGCTCAGAAATACCGGCGTCACAAACACCGTGCCCCACATGGCTCCTGCCAGCAAGCCGCATAACACTCCATTCCACATCAGCGCACACTCTTTCCAAAGCACAAAAACAAAATAAACCATAGAGTGTCGCATATCTGCGTGAAATGTTGGAGGACCAGATCATGTCAGAGCAGGAACACATGGCGGCATTGCGCCAGCACGCATTGCCGCTGGATACCGATGACGACCTGGACGCCGTCATCGACCACATCGGCCAGGCCTCGCTGGTACTGATGGGAGAGGCCAGCCACGGCACGAGCGAGTTTTACCGCCTGCGTGCCGACCTCAGCAAACGCCTGATCGTTGAACGCGGCTTTGACGCCATTGTGGTGGAAGCCGATTGGCCGGATGCGTTGCAGGTCAGCCGCTTCGTGCAAATGACCGGCAGCGACCAGACGGCGGATCAGGCACTGTCCGGTTTCGAGCGCTTTCCGCAATGGATGTGGCGCAATGACGATATTGTCGATCTGCTGTACTGGATGCGCCTGCACAACCAGCACGTGCCGGACGCGGGCCGCCGGATTGGTTTCTTTGGCATGGATTTATACAGCCTGCACAAATCCATGCGGGCCGTGGTGCGCTATCTTGAGCACACGGACCCGGAGGCGGCACGCCGCGCGCGCGAGCGCTACAGCTGTATCGATCACATTGCGCTCGACCCGCAGCACTACGGCTACGCCACCGCCTTTGGCATGCGCAAGGATTGCGAGGATGAAGTGGTGCGCCAGCTGAGCGAACTGACCGCGCAGGCAATGCGGCATATGAACCGGCCCGGCGCCTCGGTGCCGGATGAATTGTTTTACGCCCAGCAGAATGCGCGCGTGGCGCAGAATGCCGAGAGTTATTACCGCGCCATGTTCAGCAGCCGCGACGAATCCTGGAATATCCGCGACAGCCACATGGCCGATACCCTGGACGCGCTGCGCGCCCACATCTCGGCCCGCAAGGGCAGCCCGGCGCGGCTGGTCGTCTGGGCGCACAACTCACACCTGGGCGATGCGCGCGCCACGGAAATGGGACGCGGCGGCCAGCTCAATCTCGGCCAGCTGATGCGCGAGCGGCACGGCCTGGAGCAGACCTATCTGCTCGGCTTCACCACGCACGAGGGCACGGTGACCGCGGCCAGCGAGTGGGATGGAGCGGCCGAACTGAAACGTGTGCGGCCGTCGCTGAGCGGCAGCGTGGAAGCGCTGATGCACAATCTGGGGGAGGGCGCGATGCCGCGCTTCCTGCTGCCGATACGCGGGCGCGACAGCGTGCGGGCGGCTTTGCCGGCCTCGCTGCTGGAGCGCGCCATCGGCGTGATCTATCGTCCGGAAACGGAGCGCATCAGCCATTACTTCGACGCCGATGTGGCGCGCCAGTTTGATGCGTTGATCCACGTCGATCGCAGCAGCGCGATCAAGCCGCTGGAGTATTCCGCGCACTGGACGACGGACGAGTTTCCGGAGACATATCCGTCAGGACTGTAGCGGTGAGCGCGGCAACGGCCGCCACGTTCAGCAGCACGGTCAGCCAGAATTGGATGAGAAAGCGGGTCTTGCTGGACTTGTGGCGCAGCCATTGTTGCGCCAGCAGGCCGCCGGGCCAGCCGCAGCACAGGCCCAGCAGCAGCAAGGTGCGTTCGGAAATGCGGCGGCGCTGGTGGATCGCCGCCGATTTGTCGATGGCGTAGGCGATGAAGCAGGCCGCGCTGGCGACGCCGTAGAACGACGCCAGCCACAGCACGGTCAGCGCAATCAGAAGTAGCTCAGGCCGAGGGCGGCCTTGACTTCGTCGGCGGTTTGCGCCGCCACTTCACGCGCGCGCATGGTGCCTTCTTTCAGGATCTGCATGATGTAGCCCTTGTCCTTGGCCAGCTCTTCGCGGCGGGCGCGGATCGGTGCCAGCATCTCTTGCAGCACGGCTTCCAGGCGCTTCTTGACGATGGAATCGCCCAGGCCGCCACGTACGTAGTGGGCTTTCATTTCTTCCAGCTTGTCTTTTTCCGGATCGAAGGCGTCCAGGTAGATGAAGGCGACGTTGCCTTCCAGATGGCCCGGATCTTCCACGCGCAGGTGCAGCGGATCGGTGTAGACCTTCTTCACGGCGGCGGTGATTTCAGCGGCGCTGGCGCCGAGGTTGATGGTGTTGCCCAGCGATTTGCTCATCTTGGCCTTGCCGTCGATGCCGGGCAGGCGGCCGATGTCCGGCACCAGCGCCTTGCACTCGACCAGAATGTCCTTGTCGGCGATGCGGTTGAAGCGGCGCACGATTTCGTTGGTTTGCTCAATCATCGGGATCTGGTCTTCGCCCACCGGCACCAGCGTGGCCTTGAAGGCCGAGATGTCGGCGGCTTGCGAGGCCGGGTAGGTCAGGAAGCCGGCCGGAATGTCGCGCTCGAAGCCGCGCAGGGCGATTTCGGTCTTCACGGTCGGGTTGCGCTCCAGGCGGGCGACGGTGACCATGTTCAGGTAATAGAAGGTCAGCTCGGCCAGCTCGGGAATCTGCGATTGGATCAGGATGGTGGACTTGGCCGGATCGATGCCCACGGCCAGATAGTCCAGCGCCACTTCAACCACGTTGCGGTGCACCTTGTTGGTGTCGTCCATATTGTCGGTCAGCGCCTGCGAGTCGGCCAGCATGATGAACTGCTTGAACTGATGCTGGTACTCGACCCGGTTGCGCAGGCTGCCGACGTAGTGGCCGAGATGCAGCGGGCCGGTCGGGCGGTCGCCGGTCAGGATGATTTGCGGACCTTTTGGGGCGACGGCGACGGCTTCGGTGTTGGACTGTACAGGCAGGCTCATCAGGGTTCCTTTGCGTTCGCCCCAGTCCGATGCGCAGATATGAAAACGCCACCAGACGAGGGCGGCGTTGATAAAAATATCACATCACTATGTGTAGACAGTGGCCGCTCGACTAGGAGCGGCGCCAATACGTGCAGGCGTGAAGTGGGGCATAAAAAATCATGGCCGTATGGTTGCAGTTTGGTGGCTATCTGTCAAGGTCGGGAACTATCCCGCGCGGCAGGCGGTCTAAGCCAAAAAGGAGAATAAAATGACTAACAACTTCAATATGGTGGCTTTTATGGACGCATTGGTAGAAGGCAGATTTACAGAGCTGCAGGCCAAGGCGTTGGCGTCGGCCCTGTTTGAACTGATCGACACCCATTTGGTGACCAAGGAGTATTTGGACATGCGACTGACGGAGTTGCGCGCAGAGTTTCGTGCGGAGCTGGCGTCTCTCAAGGCTGAGATCGTACAGTGGCTATGCGGCGTGATTATCGTACAGACGGGCGTGACGGCGGTGCTCTTTAAATTGCTGCATTAGTGGTATATTGCTCCGATAGAAACTTTTCCCTGGAGCCGATATGCGTCGTACCGTGGTGGCAGCGTTGCTTGCCTTATCTTTCCCCGTTTTTGCGCAGACGCCCGCCATGGCGCCGGATATCCCCGCCAAGTTCGATACCACCATCCCCAACGCCGACTATATCAAGCGCGATGTCATGATCCCGATGCGCGACGGCGTCAAGCTGCACACCGTGATCGTCATCTCCAAAGGCGCCCAGCGCGCGCCCATGGTCTTGAGCCGCACCCCCTACAACGCCAGCGGCCGCGCCAGCCGCAACACCAGCCCGAGCATCGCCGCCATTGTGGGCCAGGGCGACGAAACCATGGTCGGCGAAGGCTATATCCGCGTATTCCAGGACGTGCGCGGCAAATACGGCTCCGAGGGCGACTATGTGATGACCCGTCCGCTGATCGGCCCGCTCAACAACACCCGCACGGACCATGCCACCGACGCCTGGGACACCATCGACTGGCTGGTCAGGAACGTCCCCGAATCCAACGGCAAGGTCGGCATGATCGGCTCGTCCTACGAAGGCTTTACCGTGCTGATGGCCCTGACCGACCCGCATCCGGCGCTGAAAGTGGCGGTGCCGATGAGCCCCATGGTCGATGGCTGGCGCGGCGACGACTGGTTCCACAACGGCGCCTTCCGCGTGCCCAACCTGAGCTACATCGCCGGCCAGACCGGCGCCAAAGGCGGCGGCAAGCAACTGGCCACCGGCATCTATGACGACTACGAAGGCGTGCTGCGCGCCGGTTCTGTCTCGGCCTACGCCGCGCAATTCGGCATCGACCAGCTGAACTTCACCAAAAAGCTGTTCGAGCATCCCGCTTACGACAGCTACTGGCAGCATCAGGCGCTGGACAAAATCCTCGCCAAAAAGCCGCTGAAAGTGCCGACCATGACGGTGGTGGGCTACTGGGACCAGGAAGACATCTACGGCGCTTACGCGGTCTACGAGGCGCTGGAACAAAAGGATGCCGACAACAAGAAGAACTTCCTGGTGGTCGGTCCATGGCGCCACAGCGGTGTGAACTACGACGGCTCCAGCCTTGGCGTGTTCAAGTTCACCGGCGACACCGCGCTGGAATTCCGCCGCGATGTCATGCAGCCTTTCCTCGACCAATACCTGAAGGATGGCGCCCCCGCCGCCGACACGCCGCCGGTGCTGTTCTACCAGACCGGCGTCAATCGCTGGCAGAAACTGCCGCAATGGCCGCTGGTACAGCAGCTTAAGCCGCTCTATCTGCAAAACGGCCTGAAGCTGGGCTTCGACGCGCCGCAGGACGGCTACGACGAATACGTCTCCGACCCTGCCAAGCCGGTGCCGTTCGTGCCGCGCCCGGTGCGCATGGGCGACGGCAACGTGTGGCGCCCGTGGCTGGTGAGCGACCAGCGCGCCGTTTCCGACCGCACCGATGTGCTGACATACGTGACCGAGCCTTTGAAAACCAGGGTGCAAATCGCCGGCCAGCCCATGGTCAACCTGATGGCCGCCACCAGCGGCACCGACGCCGACTGGGTGGTCAAGCTGATCGACGTCTACCCGGACGAAGTGCCGTCGCAGCCGGAGCTGGGCGGCTACCAGCTGGGCATTGCCATGGACATTTTCCGCGGCCGCTATCGCAACAGCCTGGAAGCGCCGTCGCCGATCCCGGCCAACGAGGTACAGCGCTACCGCTTTGCGCTGCCGAACGCGAACCACGTGTTCCTGCCGGGCCACCGCATCATGGTGCAGGTGCAGTCGAGCTGGTTCCCGCTGTACGACCGCAATCCGCAAACCTATGTGCCGAATATCTTCTACGCCCAGCCTGCCGATTACCGGAAGGCGACGCTGAAGGTCTATCACAGCAGCGCGGTCGAGTTGCCGGTGGTGGAAGCGAAATAAACGCGCTCAGCGCGGACGCACGCTGTCGCTCAGCACGTCCGCGCGGAAGTAGCGCAGATAGCCTTCCATGATTTGATTGGACTTGCCGGCTTTTTCCAGCGCGTCGCGCAGGACCGCCTGGTCTTCCGGCTTGAGCGCGTGCGAGATGTAGGCACCGCTCTGGTGCCATGGCAGTTCGGGAATGGCCTCGAATTTCAATTTCTCCTGCAAGCCTTGCACGCGCGGCTCGCGGCGGATGGCGCCTGCCATCAGCGTCGGTCCCATGATGGTGACATCGGCCGATCCGGCGTGCAGCAGGCGGGCCACGGCGACCACGTCCACCTCTACGAACACGCGGCCCTGTTTTTGCAGCTCTTCGATCAGGGCGGCGTACGGCTCGCCGTAATCGAAGCCGCGCACCACGGCCACGCGCAGTTCCTTGCGCGCCAGCAGATCCTGCGCACTGGCGATGGGCGGGCGGCCGTTGTTCACCGAAATCAGCATGGCGCGGTGCTGGATCATGGGGATGAAGGTGCCGAATAGATCGCGCGCCGGCGTGCGCGACGCCGGCACCAGCACGTCCGCCGTGCCGGCCTTGAACATCGCCACCTGGCGCGCGCGCGGCACCACCGTGAACACGAAGTTGCAGCCGGCCTTGGAACCGATGCTGCGCAGCAGGTCGGGATAAATGCCTTTGGCGTCCGCGCCCTCGACAATCACGCTGGCGCCGTTGGCCGATACCGGCGCGGTGATGTCGCGCGAGCAGCCGGCAACGGCGTGCTGCGTCAACAGGCAGGCGGCAAACAGGAGGGGCAGCTTCATTATTGCACCGCGTGCCTGCCGAAATAGCGCTGCGCCACGAAGATCGCCACGATCTGCATCGCGGCGCACAGGTAGAAGGTGCTGCCGATGCGCCAGTCGCCGGCGGCCAGGTGGCTGACCTTGCCGAGGATGGTGGACCCCAGCGGCGGCATGAGAACCACGCCCACGCTGCTGATCGATTGCAGCGATCCCATTAACTCGCCCTGCTCATTGGACGGCGTGTTCTTGGAGATGATGCTTTGCAGGGCGGGGCCGATGGCAAACGACAGCACATTGCACATGATGAGCACATACATCATCCAGCCCTGCGTGGCCAGGCCGTACAGCAGATAGGTGACGGCTCCCGACACCAGGCCCAGCATCGACAGCCTCACCTCGCCAAAGCGCTTGATCAGCGCGCTGAGCAGGCCGGCCTGCACCACGGCCGCCGTCAGGCCGACGCAGAACAGCGCCGCGCCGTTCTGGCCCGGCGTCCAGTTGAAGCGAAAGATGGTGTACAGCACCCATGTGGTTTGCAGCATCATGGCCGCCAGCGTAACCAGCGTGTAGGTCACGATCAGGCCGCGGATATCGGTGCGGCGCCCCAGCTTGAGCAGCGCCGCGAACGGATTAATTTTCGACAGCGTGAGCGGCGATCGGCGACCGGCAGGCAGCGATTCCGGCACCACGAAATAGCCGTAGGCGAAATTCGCCACCGACAGCGCGCCGGCCACGTAGAACGGCAGGTGCAGGTCGACGGTGCCCAGCAGGCCGCCCAGCATCGGCCCGCAGATGAAGCCGAGGCCAAACGCGGCGCCGACCTTGCCAAAGCTCTTGGCGCGGTTTTCCGGCGTCGAGATATCCGACGCATAGGCCGACGCCACCGACATGCTGGCCGACGACATGCCGCCGATCACGCGGCCGATGAACAGGCAGGCCAGGTTGGGCGCCCACGCGGTGGTGAAGAAGTTGGTGGCCATGCCGGCCATGGAATACAGCAGCACCGGGCGGCGGCCGACCCGGTCGCTGACCGCGCCCAGCATGGGCATGAAGATAAACTGCATCAGGCCAAAGGTGGCGCTCATCAAGCCATACCAGTCGGCTTGATTCTCGCGCGTGCCGGTGAATTCCCCCACCAGCACCGGCAGCACCGGCACAATCAGCCCGATGCCCAGCATGTCGATAAAAACGCAGATCAGTACAAAATTCAGGTTGCCCGGAGATGCAGGTTTGCTCATGGAGACTCGGTTATCAGTTTACGGCGCGGCCGGGCTGGCGGCCCACTCCGCGATAAAAGTGTCGCGGAAGGCGATCAGCTCGTTGAGCCGGGTTTCGCCGAGGCGGCGGCCGGCGGCGGTTTGCATCTTGCCGGGCAGGGTGGCCAGCTTGGTGTCGATATGGTCCAGCGCGTAGGCCTTGTCGTTCAGGTCGCGGTGCAGCGCCATCGGATCGTCCGGATGCGCCAGCGCCGAATCCATGCGGCCGGCCGTGTAGAACAGGCGCGCCAGGCCGACTGCGCCCAGCGCGTCCAGCCGGTCGGCATCCTGCACGATCTTGGCTTCGATGGTTTCCGGACGGATGCCGGCCGAGAAGCTGTGGCTTTCGATGGCATGCGCCACGGCAGCCAGCTTGTTCGGCGGGAAGTCCAGCTCGGCCAACTGGCGGCTGGCCAGCAAGGCTGCCTTGCGCGAGGCGAGGTGACGCTCCGGGTCATTCTTGGGCAGATTGACCAGATCGTGAAGATAACATCCTGCCAACACCACCAGGGCATCGGCTTCCGGATAGTCGTCCAGCAACAGGCTGGCGTTACGCCAGACGCGGTGCAAGTGGTTGGTGTCGTGCGCGCCGTCTATCCCCTGGGCTGCGTCAGCCAAAGCGACCAGGCGTGGGTGCCAGCTGTTGAGCAAGCTATTCATCGTTCTCCCTGAGTGTGGACGATTTGCTTAGATCATACACGATGGTTGAAATCATAATCTGGAAATTGCTATAAGATTATTTATTGCCAAAACGCATTTATTTGCTGCGGTGGAACTTTACTTGAGGTAACATTATGGATAATCACTTTAGCAATGAAGGAAAACCATGTCTAACGTTAGCGAACTGCACGCTTCGGCCAACAATGCCGGCGAATATCTGGCCTTTACCCTGGGGCAGGAAGAATACGGCATCGATATTCAAAAAGTCAGCGAAATCCGTAGCTACGAAACGCCCACCCGCATTGCCAACGCGCCGGACTTCGTCAAGGGTGTAGTCAACCTGCGCGGCATCATTGTGCCGATCGTGGACATGCGCATCAAGTTCAATCTGGGCACGCCGACCTATGACCAGTTCACCGTGGTCATTATCCTCAATATCGGCCACCGGGTGGTCGGCATGGTGGTGGACCGGGTGTCGGACGTGACCACGCTGACGCCGGAGCAAATCAAACCGGCGCCGGAAATCGGTTCGGCCATGAAGACCGATCACATTGTCGGCCTGGGCACCATCGACGAACGCATGCTGATTCTGGTCGATATCGACAAGCTGATGTCCAGCGCAGACATGGGCCTGATCGAAACCACCGCGCTGGCGGCGTAATCATCTCCCGATGCCGGTTCCGTAGTTCTGTTTGTGATTTACTCTGAGAAGGCAGGTGCAAGAATGAATGTGTTGGCGAATATCAGTATCGGAAAACGCCTGGCGCTGGGTTTCACGATCATCCTGGCGTTTGCGATGCTAATCACCGGCATCAGCGTATGGCGCTTGCAAGGCGTGGCCTCGGCCACCAGCGAAATGATGCAGGTGCCGCTGGCCAAGGAGCGCATGATCTCCGACTGGTCGGGCAATATCGACAGCGGTATCCGCCGCACCACCGCGATCGCGCGCAGCGGCGATCCGTCGCTCGGCACTTACTTTGCCGAAGAATCCAAGGCTTCCTCGGCCATTTCCTCCGGACTGCAAAAGAAAATCGAGACGCTGATTTCCGACCCGGACGAAAAGGACCTGTTCACCCGCATTGGCGAACAGCGCAAAGTCTATCTGAGCTCGCGCGATCAGATCGCCAAGCTGAAAACCGCCGGCGAACTGGAAGAGGCGAACAAAATTTTCGAGAACGTCTTCCGTCCCGGCACGGCCAAGTATCAAGAGTTGATTATTGAGCTGTTGAAGATGCAGCGAGCCAAGATCGACGCCGCCGCCGCGCACATCGAAGATGTCGCCGCCAGCAGCCGCAATCTGCTGTATGTGCTGGCAGCGCTGGTGCTGGCCTTCGGCGTGACCTGCGCCTGGCTGCTGACCACCGGGATCACCGGCCCGCTGCAGCAAGCCGTGGCGGTAGCGCGCCGCGTCGCCAGCGGCGACCTGACCGGCCATATCGACGATAGCGCCCGGGATGAAACGGGCCAGCTGCTGTCCGCCTTGAAGGAGATGAATGCTTCGCTGCAGGGCATTGTGACCGACGTGCGCAGCGGGACCGATCACATTACCACGTCGTCGTCCGAAATCGCGCAGGGCAATCAGGACCTGTCCCGCCGCACCGAGCAGCAGGCCGGCGCGCTGGAGGAGACCGCGTCGTCGATGGAGGAATTGACGTCCACCGTCAAGCACAATGCGGACAATGCGCGCCAGGCCAATCAGCTGGCGGCATCGGCGGCGCAGGTTGCGGTCAAGGGCGGTGAGGTGGTGGCGCAGGTGGTGGGCACCATGGATTCGATCAACCAGTCGTCCGGCAAGATCGTGGATATCATCGCCGTCATCGACGGCATCGCGTTCCAGACCAATATTCTGGCGCTGAATGCAGCGGTGGAAGCGGCACGCGCCGGCGAGCAAGGCCGCGGCTTTGCGGTGGTGGCGTCGGAAGTGCGCAATCTGGCGCAGCGTTCCGCATCAGCCGCCAAGGAGATCAAGGCGCTGATCGGCGATTCGGTGGAGAAGGTCAACCTGGGCAGCAAGCTGGTGGCCGACGCCGGCTCCACGATGAATGAGATTGTCGCCAGCGTGCACAAGGTGAGCGACATGATTTCGGAAATCACCGCCGCCAGCAGCGAGCAAAGCGCCGGCATCAACGAGGTGAATCAGGCGATCGGTTCGATGGACGCGGTGACGCAGCAGAATGCGGCGCTGGTGGAGGAGGCCGCGGCTGCGGCGGAATCCATGCAGCAGCAGGCAGCGGCGCTGGCCAGGGCGGTCAGCGTGTTCAAGGTGCATGACAGCGTGACGCCGTTCACGCCGCGCAGCAGCGGTGCCGCCGCCAGCGCGCCATCGTCCAGCCGGCTGGCGCTGGAACTGTCGCGCCGCCGCGCCTGAACCCGCAGTACGGTTGCGCCGGGGTCTTCCCCTGCGGCTGCGGGTCAGACCCCTTCTGCCTTGGGTTCTGTCCGTGTAACGGCCTGCTGCGACAAGCGGTCCGCGTCGCCGTTGCGGTGACGCGGCACCCAGCGCAGCTGCACAGCGCCCAGCATCGACATCAGCTCCACCGCGCGTACGCGATGCGCCTCCAGCCCCTTGGCGCCGCGCACCGCGCCCAGATTCACATCATTCACCACCACCTGGCTATCGCCGCAGACGGCAAGCTCCGTGGCGCCCGCTTTGACAGCCGCCTCCAGCAGCGCCACCAGCGCAAGATACTCGGCCTCATTGCTGCTGCCATGGCCGGCGCGGCGGCTGATCTCCACCCGCTGTCCATCCGGTCCGCACAAGAGGGCGCCAATGCCTATCTGTCCCGGATTGGGATGTGCCGACCCGTCAAACCATCCGCGCCACGCGGCCGCCGGCTGCATGCCGGCCTTGCGCAGCGCCAGCTTGTGGGCGGCAATCGCCTGCCTTGCCGAACGCCGTTCCTCGTCGCGCTGGCGCAGTTCTTCGCGATGAGCGAGCAAACGGGCCAGGCCCGCCATGCCGGCGGCCAGCGTCAGCACCTGTAGCAATGCCTGCGCTTCGCTCAGCTGCATGCGCTGCGCCAAACGGCGTGCGGCCACGCGCTCGCCCTTGAAGGCGGCCGTGGCCAGCGTTTCAAATTCAAAGTGATCCATTAATCATTAATCGCGGCGGGGGTTGTCGGGATGACGATCATACCTGTTAGGGACACCGTCGCCATCGCGATCGCGATCGTAACGGTTAGGAACGCCGTCGTGATCGCGGTCGCCGCGGCCGCGATGTTCGCCACGGTTGTCGTAACGGTCGTAGCGATTCGGGATGCCGTCATGATCGCGGTCGCCGTAAGGGCCGCGCTCCCAGCGTGCCTCTTCGCGGAACCAGTGGCCGTCGCGTTCCACCCAGCGCGGCTGCGCATACACGTAGCCCGGACGCGAAGCGATCCAGCTGCCGCCTATCCAGACGTGGCGATTGGAACGCCATTCCCAGTAACCCGGGGCCCAGATGTAGCCGGGGCGCGGCTCGGGGATGCGTTCATAACGTGGCGGTGGCGGCGCCACCGTGATGTAGTCGGCCCGCGCCGGGCCGTTGTCGACCACCACCCAGCCGGCAGGGCTCAAACGCCAGCCGCCGTCGACGCGTACCCATTCGGCGGGACGCCACATGCTGCCGTAGCGCTCGCGCTCCCAATGGCCGGCGGCCCAGACGTGGCGATAGCCGTCCCAGTTCCAGTAGCCGGGCGCCCAGACGTAACCTTGGCGCGGCGCCGGTACGCTCTCAAAACGCGGTGGCGGAGGTGCGTTGCCGATCACGATGCTGACGCCAACCTGCGCGGAGGCGGGGGATGGTGCAAAAGTTGCTGCGCTCAGCGCCAGTATGGCGGTCGCGAAAATTGGCTTGATCATGATGAGTTCTCCGTCTTTCGATTGCGCTGGTTTCTGCGCTTGGAGGAACTATATCAAGCAGTTCAAGGCCTTGCTGTGAATGAAGCAGTTTATTACAAGTGACACAAAGCTGTGTTGCGCTATGTGCGACAGCGCACGGAAATCAGATGGCTTTGGTTTTCTGGGTGTCGGTAGCCAGCGTGGCAGCGCGCTCTTCCAGCACCGACTGCAGCTTTTGTTCAGGCGTCATGCGTTTGGCGCTGACCACCACGACCTGCATGTTGGAGTCCTGCGTTTCCACGGCCGATTTTTCCAGCGCGTAGCTCGCGCCGCAAGCCAGGGCCACAGTCACAACGAACAGGGCTTCGAAGTTTTTCAGGACGTTCATTTTGCTTCCTTTCGGTGGTTAAAGTGAGTTTCGATGTGCTCACTGTATCCAAAGGACTGTCAAGCCGCGATGGGATTGCGACGAGCCGCATTTTCGGCGGGCCGAAATGCGTTTTGGCGCGATGAGAGGATGGTTTTTCCCTGGCCCTCTGCTAAGGAACTGCAGATTCCGACCACCAGCGCGAGGGGCAAATGCCGCGATTCGTCCGTATGATCATGCAAGCCTGGACCGAGCGGCGCCGTGCGCGCCGCCGCCGCGTCAACCTGCGCGCCGGCCAGCGCCGCCCCGCGATGACACTGGTGCCTCCGCGCCCCGCCAGCGCGACAGCGCCAGCCGCTGGCCAGTCCGTGTCCGCCGCACGGCCAGCCGCCGGCAGGACGGCGGCCGTCATTCGTCCGGGACTCCGGTGGGTGATCGCGGCAGGGCTGTGCGCAGCGCTTGGCGGCGGCGCGCTGATCGCCGGCCATGCGCGCCATCTGGCGGCCGTCACCGCCAGCACGCCGCAGTCGGCGGCCAACGTCCGCGCCGCCAACGCCTACCAATCCGTCCTGCCGGGCATTGCCTTTACCGTGCCGGAGCAGAGCGGCATCAGCGCCATGCTGCAACCCGGCGGTGCGTTGTTGATCGCCGCAGGCCTGCAAGCCGGGCCGCCAGTCCGCGTGGACCTGTGCAGCCAGATGCGCAGCCCCGCCGATCACCGCTTGCTGCCTCTGCGCCTTGGCTATCGTTTCGATGACGTCAAACGCTGGGTCGCCCGCAATCAGGAGGCCAAGGTGCAGATCGCACTGCGTAACGTCCTGCTGGTGGCTGACCGCAGCAGCGGCGCCGACGCCATGCCCGAAATCGAAATCGGCGGCACGGCCCGTGCCGACTTTGCCGATCCCTTGAGCGAACCGCTGCAACTAAGCTGGCACGGCAAACAAGCGGACACGCGCTGGCTGAGCGATACCAGCTTCGGCCAGATCGAGCAGGGCGCCCACGGCCAGGTCGCATTGCGCCAGCAAGGATGGCTGCTGTGGGGGGCGAATGCCGCTTTGCGCGTCGAGCGCCGCGCCAATGCCATGTGCCCGCAAGCCGGGGAACTGCTGGTGCAGATGTACCGTCCGGCCGCGCCCACCGCAACTGTGGCCACGGCGTCGGGCGCCCACGCGCTGGTGGTCGCCTTTCCCGCGCGTGGTCGCGCCGTCAGCGCCTACCTCACGCCGGGCACATACCAGGTGCCGGATGCGCCAGCCAACGCGCTGGAAGACCAGACCTTGTTTGAACAGCTGCAGGCCGCCGGCATGGTGCGGCTGTCCACCGATGGAGCGATCGAACTGGCGCCGCGCGACCTGCCGCAATGGCTGGCCGCCGCCGACAGCCAGCGTGCCGCGGAATTGCGCAACTGGCAGCAGATCAAGCCCGGCGCGGCTACCCATAAACTCTTCAAGCGCCTGTATTATCAGGCAGATGGGGCGTACGTCCGCCAGCAAATCGACATCTACAACAGCGAGCGCCGCCTGCTGGCCTGGCGCGTCAAGGCCCCGGACGGAATGGCCCTTGAATGGCGCGCCACGACCGGCAGCGGCGACGCGCCGGTGATGATTGCAACCACCAGCCAGATGCCAGTCTCCGCATCACGCATGTTCGCATCGCTGCCGCAGGGCTGGCAGGCGTGGACACGCGTCGCGCGCTGGCCGCAGATGGCCGAAAGCCAGGGCTCGCGCCCGACCGTCCGCCTGACGCTGGCGCTGCCGCATGCAGCTGCCGGCGGCGAAGTCCTGCACTTGCTGCTGGCTGGCCGCATTGCTCCCGCCAGCGCCCCTGCCGGCTCCATTACCGGCGCCAGCGCCCAATTCACGCCGGCCTGCACCGGCCGCGCCTGCGCGGGCGGCGGCGATGTCCAGCAGATCGCACTGACCTTGCAAGCCGGCGCGCGCAGCATCCAGCTGGACGTGCAGCCGCTGGACTTCAACGCGCCGGAAGACCAGAAGTACCGCCACCTGCGTGTCGCCAATGGCCGCGTGATCTGGCAAGCGCTTGCCCCAGGCGACAACATCGCATCCCGTGCCGCCACGCCATCGCCGGTACAACTGGAAGACCGTAACGGCAATCCGCTGTGGACAGACGGTGCCCCCAGTGAGGCGGCAATGGAAGCCGGCCTTGCGCCGCTGCTCGGCCTGAACAGCGAACACGCCAACAGCATCGCCGGCATGCTCGCGCGCCTGCCGGCTAGCGACGGCACCGTGCACGCCCGGCTTACACTGGACTTGCCCCTGCAAGCCCTGAGCCAGCGCGTGCTGGACTGCGTCGCCATGCAGCGCGGGCGCTGGGATGCTGGCCACTGCGCCGGCGCCCAGAGCGCACCGGAAGGCCGCCACGCCGGCATCGTGATCCTCGACACCGAAACCGGCGATATTCTGGCCGCAGCCGGCGCCGGTGCCGGCCATGTCAGCAACGCCAACTGGGCGGAAGTGCGCGACTTCGACCGCACCAGTCCCGCGCGCAGCCCATTGCGCCTGCCAGCCCTGCAACACGATGGTGGTGCGCACCAGAGCCCCGGCTCCACCTTCAAGGTCGTGAGCGCGCTCGGGCTGGAGATCGCCGCGCAAAGCGATCCGCAAATCGATGCGCTGCTGGGCGGCCTGCCGCTGCCCGCCATCAACCGGCTGGCGGCGCAGCGCGGCTACGGCTTCCAGACCGACGCCGCCAGCTACCCGCTGAACCCCCGCCTGGCCCACGTCACCAACTACCGCGAACAAAGCCTGGACCGGCGCGCGCAGGAAGGCCGGCTCGGACTGGCGCAAGCGCTGACCTACAGCCTGAATACCTGGTTTGCCTGGTCCTCCGAACTGAGTGACCGTAGCCTGTTCGGCCGTCCGGACGGCGGCGCCCCCGACCTGCAAGCGCTGGACCCCGATGCGCTGGACAGCATCCGTCCCATCTTCGCCGCCGCCCATCGTCTCGGCTTTGAACAAGCGCTGCGGCTGGACGGCGGCCTGCTGCCGGTGGATTTCAACTGGCGTCCATGGGATGCGCTGCAAGCCACGCCGGCGCACATCGACCCTATCCACACCCGCCACGAGTTGCGCCAAATGGCCATCGGCCTGCGCATGCAGGCCACGCCACTGCAAATGGCGCTGGCATCGGCGGCGATCGGGCAGGGCGGGGTGGTCGCACCGCGCATGCTGCTGTCCCTGGGCCGCACTCAAAGCAGCGTGCCGGCCGCGCAGCCGCTGGGCATCCGGCTGGATCGCATCAAGGCCGGCATGAAAGGCGTCGTCGATGTCGGCACCGGCGCCGGCGCGTTCCGTGGCGCGGCGCTGGCTGGCGTGCGTCCAGGCTTGTATGGCAAAACCGGCACCGCGCCCAGCGGCGAAGACACAGCCACGGTCTGGTTCACCGGCTGGCTGGAGGCGGGTAGCCTGCCAGGGCAGGCGCACCGGTTGGCGATGGCGGCCTTCGTCAGCCATTCCGACACCACCGGGGGAGAGCATGCGGCGCCGGTGATTGCCGCCATCCTGTCCGCGCTGGCGGCGCAGAACGCTGAACAGAAGGGGAAATAGCCTTGTAAACGGAGCAATGCCCTTCGGTTTTTTGTGGCATGCTTGAGAAGCCTTTTTGGCTGACTTTTCACTAACAGGACTTTATGCGCTTGCCAGGAACCCGGTATCAAGAGCACGGCTGGGAACAAGTGCGCAAGCTGCTGGGGCTGTGCTCAGTGCAGGCTTGCCGGCAGATTGAGATGCACCATGTGCTCGAACCCGAGCGGCACGCAGCGCTGCTCGACGCCTATACCGACGTGGTAGCGGCTTCCCTGCGCGCCAACGCCCGCACCGCGCGTGGCGAGGCGGAGGGCAATAGCTATGGCGAGAGCGTCTACGAGTTGTCGCTAGGCCTGCTGTACGAACTGCAGGCGCAAACCGCTTACTGGACGGCCTTTGCCAACGCCATGGCCAGCGAGCATGCGCGCAGCGGCGCGTTCTGGCTGGATGCCGCCGCCGAAGGCGTGCTGCGCAAGAAGGTCAACGATATGTACGCGACTTTGCGCGACAAGGTGGACGCGGACAATTACATCGTCGCCACCGGGCGCGATTGCTCGCCCAACAAAATCTACACCTATCGCATGCTGGACACTGCCTATCGCGAAATCGCCGGCTTGTTTGCGGCCTGGGAGGTGCATGCCGCCCAGGTGGCGGCTATTCTTGGCCGGCCGCTGGCGGGCACGCCGATCGAGGTACGGCAGATGAAATCCATCGGCGGCTGCAAGGCAGAGTGGATTATCCGATGGAGCGAGTCGCAGCAGCAGTTCAGCGGCTCGCCGGGGCCTTTGCACACCAAATCCAAGCGCTTTGCCAGCTTGAAGAATAGTCCGGACAAGATTGCCTCGCTGCTGACGGAAATCGGCGACTACGAAGAGCTGTCCGCCAATCTGGATAGCGAGGACGATAGGCGGGGCGAGGCCGGCGAGGCGGCGTTATGGCTGGAAGATTACTGGCGCGTGATAGGCGAGTCCGAACAGGCCGAGGCCAGCGGCCTGCCGCAGGACGCAGACTGTATCCTGTCCGCGCCCGAGCCGGAAGAGGAGGCGGACGACGGTCCGGATGACGCGGTGGACGATGCCCCGCATACCGGTGAGGCCGGACTGGCTATCGAACAAGCCCGGGCCGAAGCGCTTTCCTTGCCCCTCCGCTATCTTGAATTGGCGCGGGCCGCGCAGGACGCCGGTAGCTGGACCGTCCGCATGCTGCGCGACGAATCGCTGCCGATCCGGCTGGCGGTGTACCACAAGCTGCTGGGCGCCGCCGACGACACTTACCCGGATGCCTGGCTGGATCCGGCCACCGGCGAGCTGCCGACGTTGCAGCAACTGGCGTCGCTGGACCAGATTTCGATGCCGACGCTGCGCAAGCGCCGCAATGAAGCAATCGCCAGGCTGCAGGCAGCGGGCGCGCAATGAAGGAGAACGATTTGAACTCAGTAAAAGATGATCTGGATGCGCGGTTGCGCGAGCGCGTGCTGCTGTCGCGACCCGCACCGGGCGACCGCCTGATGCTGGCCGACGCCACGCTGCTGGCCGCGCTGGACGGTACGCGTCCTTTGACGCCGAATGAGCGGCAAGCCTTGTCGGCGTCGCCGCTGACCTTGCGCCGTTTCCGCCAATTGTCGCTGGCGCGGCATGCGCCCGCGCCGGCTGCGGCTAACGATCCGGTGTGGACTGGCAGCCGTGGCATGCTGCGCGCGGCGTCTACCGCATCGAGCGCCGAAGCGCTGGAGGCGCTGGTGACCGACGACGGTCATTGGACCTTGCACTTCCTGCCGCAGGACGGCGGCTGGCAAGTGATTCTGAGCCTGTCGGCGGAAGCGCCTTTTGCCGCGCGCCTGCTGCGCGAGCAGCCACAGTTGCGTGTGATCGACGGCGGCGGTGCCATCGTGTTGCAAGGGAGGCTGGATGCGGACGGCGAATGCGAACGCGCCTGGCCATTCGCGACTGCCCCGGCCTCGCATTTTCAACTGTATGGAGCTGGCTTTGCCGTTGAACCGGCAGCGCCGTAGATGATGGGATTATTCAACCGCCGCCGCAAGCAGGCCGCCGATACGGCTGGCCTGGGCCTTACCCTGATCGCGCTGCGGCTCGACGCGGGAGAGGTCGCGCCGGCGCTTAGCACGGTGGTGGTGTTCAATGCGGCCGGCCATGCGCGTCGCGCGCCGGCAGGCAAAGTGGCGTGCGAGCAGGGCGAGACAGCGTTCTGTTTTCATCCGGGGCCGTACACGGTGGACCTGCTGCCGTTTGCGGCTGCACCGGAATGGGGCTTGCGGCTGCGGTTTGTGGTGGATGCGGCCAATCCGCGCGTGTCGCAGCAGCGCTTTGATTTGTATTTGTACAGCGAGACGGGCGGGCGCCTGACACTGGCCGATTTTGGCGCGTCCGCGCAGTTGGCTTTGCAGGCGGAGCTGGCCCAGGGCGCGCTGGCGCTGCCGCCATGTACCACGCTGGATGAATGGCACACCTTTCGCGCCGGGCTGAATCAACTGATGTACACGCGCTACGGCGTGACGGTAGACGATTGTGTGCCGGTGGATTTGGGCGAGCAAGTCGACTACGCGGCCATCCTGCAAACCCGCGCCCGGCAGAAAGCCGCCCAGGCCACTGCGATCGACAGCGCTGCCGAAGCCGCGCCAAACGGCGTTTCTCCCACAGCGCCGCCCGTTACGCACGCCGCCACCGCGACGGGCAGCGGGGCGGCAGTCGCCGGAGCGCCCGGGCGGGCGGGCGATGCGGCGGCGGCAACGGCGTCGGCGGAAGCGCCTCCGCAAGGGCAGTCCGGCGCCGCTGCCGCGGGCAGTGCTCACGCTGTCGCGCCATCGGCAGGACGGGCGGCGGAACAGGATGCGCGGGCGTTACGGCGTCTGTTCATCGAGCTTCCGGCGCTGGGCGCCGAGCTGCGCTTGCTCATGCTGCCCGAGGGACTGCCGATCTTCCAGCAGCATCAGGCCCTGTTGCTGCGCCTCGGCATGGCCGCACTGAACGTCAACACCATGCCATCGCTGGCCTGGGCCACCCCCGACCAGCCGCTGGCCGCCGGCGACCAAGCCCGCCGCAGCGCGCAAACGATGCTCGCCCAATCGGCGCTGGACGAAGCCTGGTCCCTGCTGGCCCGTCTTCAGCTCGCAGGCCCGGAACAGTGGCCGCAGCTATTGGACGAAGCTGACCGCATTTGCGCCAATCTCGAAACCGGCCTGTCGCATCG
>Ga0207425_1000153_pt1 | contig 58689 bp, 53 predicted proteins | sample AraplaF_Col_mTSA_FD_184255 | JGI IMG/M metagenome (GOLD analysis project Ga0207425, IMG submission 184255) | Arabidopsis root microbial communities from the University of North Carolina, USA - plate scrape MF_Col_mTSA (SPAdes) (version 3) | ecosystem: Host-associated > Plants > Roots >...
GTCGGGATGACATGGTAGTGCACTCCTTCCAAGGCATTGCTCGCTCCTGAACGTTGCGAAGCAATTATCTTAAGAGTGTTACCCATGTCTCCCGACAAGTGTTACCTATGTCTCCCGGCTACACACCTTGGGTCAGACCCTGGTTTACCGGTTTTACGCAGAGCAAAATCGTTCTGCACAGCAAACCGAATCCGCTGCAGATCCTTTTCCTCCAGCGGAACGTCAAACAAGGCTCTATACGCCTGCCGGCACGCAGCACCATCACTTCCCAGTCCTAAGAAGACCGGATGCGGCGTTAACATAGAACTCTCCCTGCCCTCTGCGTTTGCCCGATAACTAGACCATTTATACGCTGCAGGCAAATCCACCATTCCGGCTCGCACAGGGTTGAGTTCAATGTAACGCTGGCATGTCAGCAAATACGCGTCGCTGTCGATCTGCGAGGAATGGTAGCGGCCATCCCACATCGTTCCTGTACTGCCATGGCGCAAATGGACCCAATGTGCCGTCTGTTGCGACAAATCTTTCATGAACATGGACTGCGCGTTTTGCGCATGAACAGTTAGCAGGATGTGGACGTGGTTCGTCATTAGCACATACGCATGCAGGGCGCAGCGGTACTTCTTACCAAGACATTCCATGAGTTCCAGGTACCGCTGGCGCTCCTGATCATCGTGGAAACAAGTGCGACGGTTATCACCGCGCTGAACTATGTGCAGGCAGCTTCCGGCGGGGTAGTTACGTAAGGGACGAACCATTTTGCGCTCCTTAAACCGGTAAACCAGGGTCCGACCCAAGGGTCGGACCCGCCAGTTCAAAGGATAGCGATGTGGCGGGCGTAGGCTTTGTGCGGGCGCAATCCGCCTATTCGTAGCGCAGGGCTTCGATCGGGTCGAGCTTGGCGGCTTTGGCGGCGGGCAGGACGCCGAAGATCACACCAACGCCGGCGGAGAACATCACCGACAATGCGACCGCCCACCAGGGCACGTATGCGCCGGGGAAGTCGGGAATCACACTGGCAATCGCGTGGCCCAGTCCATAACCGAGCAGCACGCCGATCGCGCCGCCAAGCATCGACAAGGTCACCGCTTCGATCAGGAACTGCATCAGGATGTCGCGGCTGCGCGCACCGATTGCCTTGCAGATCCCGATCTCGCGCGTGCGCTCGCTGACCGAAACCAGCATGATGTTCATGATCCCGATTCCGCCCACCAGCAGCGCGATGCCGACCACACCGCCCATCACTAGCGTGACCGTGGTGGTCACCGTCTCAAAGCTCTTGAGGAACTGGTCGGAGGACTGGATTTCGAAATCATCCTTCTGGTCCGCGTGCAGGCGATGCGCTTGCCGCATCACCGTGGCAATGCGCGCCTTGAGTTCTTCCGTGCGGCCAATGTCGCTGATCGACACCGTGATCGACATGCTAGGCTTGCGGGTGTTGCCAATGACGCTTTGGCCGGTGCGGAACGGTACCAGCACCTGGTCGTCCTGCGACATGCCGAGGATTTCGCCCTTCTTCTCCAGCACACCGACAATCTTGAACCATTCTCCCGAAAACTGGATGAACTCGCCCAGCGGATTGTCCGGCAGGTGCAGCAACTCGATCATCTTTTCGCCGATCACGCACACCCGTCTTGCGCTCGCATTATCGGACTCGCTGATGAAACGCCCCAGGCGGGGATAGCTGCCATTCACTTCCATGAAAGCCGCCGTAACGGCCAATTGCTGGCGGCTGGACGCTGTCTGGTTGCCGTAGCGGATTTCACCGCCGGGAAACATGAATGCCGGGCTCAATTCGCGGATGCCGTCCACGTGCCCGCGCAACTGTTCGACGTCTTCGAACTGCAGGTAATTGATCTTGCCCCGCATGACGTCCTTGAAATCGTTCTTGGCGTGCACCGTCAGCGCATTGCCGCCCAGGCCTTCGAACTGGCGCGTGATCGATTGCGACAAACCCTGGATCAGCGAAATCACGGTGATCACCGACGCCACGCCGATGATGATGCCCAGCGAGGTCAGGAAGCTGCGCATGCGGTGCGCCCGGATTGCCGCCATCGCTGAGCGCAGCGCTTCGATAAAGATGTACATCGCCTCCCCTCCCGCCACGCGATGGTCGGACAGCACGCGCCCATCCTGCAGCCGCACGATGCGCTGGCATTGTTCCGCGATGTCCGGTTCGTGGGTCACCATCACGACCGTCTGGCCGTTGCGGTGCACGTCCTTGATCAAGGCCATGATCTCGCGCGTGGTGGCCGAATCCAGGTTGCCGGTCGGTTCATCGGCCAGCAATATCGATGGTTTGCCGACCAGCGCCCGCGCGATCGCCACACGCTGCCGCTGGCCGCCTGACAACTCGTTGGGCCGGTGGTGCATGCGCTCACCCAAGCCTACGTGCTCCAGCGCTTCGCGCGCCATGCGCTCGCGTTCCGATGGCGGAATGCCGCGGTAGATCAGCGGCTGCGCCACGTTATCCAGCGCAGTGTGGCGAGGCAGCAGGTGAAAGCTCTGGAAGATGAAGCCGATTTCTTCGTTGCGCACCTGGGCCAGGTCATCGCTGGCCATGGTCGCCACATCTTTGCCGTTCAGGAAATAGGTGCCTGCGCTCGGGCGGTCAAGGCAGCCGACGATATTCATCATGGTCGACTTGCCGGCCCCGGAAGCGCCGATAAACGCAACCAGTTCATTGCGCTCGATGTGCAGGTCCACACCCTGCAAGGCATGCACGGTCTGGTCGCCCATCTGGTATTGCTTGGTGATGCCGGTCAGCGTGATCACGGCTTGCTTCCATCGGCAACCTTGAGCGCCTTGGACTCCGCCGCCTTGGCCTTGACTGCCGTCCCTTCACGCAGGTCGCGCAAGGTGCGCGCCGGCCCCACTGCGACGGTCTCGCCAAGTGCCAGGCCCTTGGTAATCTCCTGGTTGCTGTCGTCCGACAGGCCCAGTTCGACAGTACGCCTTTTCGCCACGCCGTCGACAATCGCGTAGACGTAATTACTGCGCTTGCCCTTGCCTTCCGAAGCCTCGGTCAGTTGCACCGCCTGCAAAGGAACCACCGGCCGCGGCGCGCCATCGCCGGTCACGATTTCGGCGCGGCAGGTCATGCCGGAGCGCAGTGCAAGCTGGTGCTCCGCCAGCTTGACCTTGACCACATAACTGCGGCCCTGGCTCGCTGCCTGGCCCAAGCCTTGCGGCTTCGGCGCCAGTGAGACCGATTCGACGCTTCCGCTCAGCGGACGGTCGGCATAGGCCGAGGGGAAGATGCGCGTCTTCAGTCCTGGCGCAACGTTGGCGATATCGCCTTCGTCCACGTTCACCTCCGCGATCATCGAACCGACGTCGGCGATCGTCATCAGGCTGGAGCCGGCAATGCCCGTAGCGCTGGCCACAGCCGTTTCACCGGCCTTGATCGACACGCTGGTCGCAGTACCCGAAATCGGCGCCCGCACCTCAGTCTTGGCCAGGCGCTCCTGCGCCAGCGCCAGCATCGCCATCGCTTGCTGGCGGCTTTCGCGCGCGCTGCGCAGGGCCACCACCGCCAGGTCAACTGCCAGTTTCGCATCATCGAGACGGGAGACGTCGATGAACTTGGCCGCGGCCAGTTGGCGCGAGCGCTCCAGCTTGCGCTGCTGGTTATCCAGGTCGATCTGCGCTCGGTCGACACTGACAGCCGCGTTGCGCACCGCCGCTTCCTGCTGCGCCACGTCGGCTTTATAGGTGCTCGGATCGAGGCGCAGCACAACCTGTCCTTTCTCGATCTTGTCACCCTCCTTCACCAGCACTTCCGACACCTTGCCGATCACTTCCGGCGAAAGCTGCACCTCCTGGCGGAACACCAGGCTGCCGGAGGCCAGCACCGCGGGATAGATCGCCTTGTTCTCGACCTTGGCCAGTTCGGCTTCGACCTTCGGCGGCGAGCTGCCGAACTTGACGGCGACCGGAATGCCGATCATGGCCGCCACCACAGCCAATGCAATCAGTTTGCGTTTCATGCGCGCCTCAATTCTTGAACAGGATCCAGGCGGTCCAGCAGCCGTAGATCACGACGTACGGCAACGCCGCGATGATGGCACAGGTGGTGGTGCTTTTACCGGTCCAGGTACGCAGGCCGATCGCAGCGAGCAGGACGACCCAGATATCGGTGAGCTTGAGTGCGCTGGCAATGCCCACCCATGGCGTATGCGGCGCAGCGTGGACCAGCAGGAAGTTCAGCGACAGCATGTCCGCCTGTTCGAGCGCCAGTTGGCCCTTGCTGGTAATGATCTGCAGCGCCATCAGCGGCACGCCGATCAGGCCTGGCAGCGAGGCCCATGCCGCCAGCGAAAAGCCGGACTTGAAGCTCAGGTCCATGCTGGCCAGTTTCCCCGCCAGCCAATAATACAGTCCCAGCAGGCAATAGATGAACAAGGTTCCCACGACGATTCCGGCCACGCCCATCCCCATCATCACGCCGCGCGTCATGGTTTTGCCGGCTGCCTCGCGCTGCTCGGCGGGCATGTCCGGCGGGAAGGTGTTCGACATCATCCAGTCCCAGTCGACGGTCTGGAAGTACCAGACCAGGATGCCGATGCTGCTCACGTAAAGCAGCAGCAGCGGCAGCCATGCCCGTGGGCGTTCCTTCAACGCCGCGAACGCCGCCGATGGCTCATAGAAGACCTGCGTCAGTTGAGCGAATGCCATACATGCACCTTGCCATTAAAATAATTAAAAATTTATTATAACAACTTGGCAAAGTTGCACTGATAAAACTTTGGCGGTGATACGCTGCTGCAGGCCGCTATTGCGGTATCACCTTTGCTCAGGCGCTCGGGGACGGGTAACTGACTTCGAGGATTTCCAGCTCTTCGGCGCCGTTGGGGGTGTGCAGCAGGACGGTGTCGCCTTCGCGTGCTTTGGTCAGCGTGCGGGCGACCGGGCTGATCCAACTAACCTTGCCCTTCAGCGGGTCGAATTCGTCGATGCCGACGATGGTGATGGTGTGCTCTTCGCCGTCACGCTTGGCGTAGGTGACAGTGGCGCCGAAGAACACCTGGTCGTTGCCATGATGGATGCTGGGATCGACCACCTCGGCCAGGTCCATGCGCTTGGTCAGGAAGCGAATGCGGCGATCGATCTCGCGCAGGCGGCGCTTGCCGTAAATGTAGTCGCCGTTCTCGGAACGGTCGCCGTTCGATGCTGCCCAGTGCACCACCTTCACCACTTCCGGGCGCTCGACATCGATCAGCTGCAGCAGCTCGTCCTTGATGCGCTGGTACCCCGCCGGCGTAATGTAGTTCTTGGAACCGGGAGGAATCGGCGGCGCGCCTGGCGGCAAGTCGTCGTCATCGTCCTGCTCACCCTCTTTGACAAAAGCTTTGTTCATAACCGTTTTCTAATTATTTGGTGCAATAATGGCACTCACATGAAGCGATTGTACACACTCAGGCGGCGCCTGTTCGCCCCCCTCGTCTACTGCGCAGCCCTGTTCCTGATCTTTGAGGAATGGCTGTGGGATGTCGGGGCGCGCCTGATGGCGATACTGGCTCGCTTCCCGCCGCTGCGGGCGCTGGAGCGCATCATTTGCAGCCTCGGTCCCGCTGCCGCCATGGCCGTGTTCCTGCTGCCGGCGCTGATGCTGTTTCCGGTCAAGCTGCTGGCACTGTTCGCGATGGCGCGCGGCCATGCTTTCATGGGCATCAGCGTGTTCGTGCTGGCCAAGGTGGCCGGGGCCGCAGCGGTCGCGCGGCTGTATGCCCTGACCCGCCCGGCCCTGCTGCGCCTGCGCTGGTTCGCCTGGCTGCACGGCCGCTTCATGGAATTGAAAGAACGCTGGATTGCCCGCCTCAAAGCTACGGCCGCGTGGCGCGAATGCCGCGCCCTGGTCGACAGCGTGCGCGAACGCCTGCGCCGCTGGCGCGCCGGCTGGCGCCGCGGCCGCTTCGCCGCCCGCCCGATGCGCGTGCTGCGCCGCTTCAGCGCCTTCTGGCGCATGCGCCGCCGCTGACCCTTCAATCACCTATGCGCCCTGCCTTGCCGACTGCCCTCCACCACATTGCCGCCAACGCTCCCGGACTGGTCTACCAGTTCCGCCGCCACGCCGACGGCAGCGTATCTTTTCCTTATCTGAGCGACGGCTGCCTGGCCCTGCTCGGCATCAACGCCGCCGAACTGCAGGCCGAGCCGGAACGCTTCCTGTCGCTGGTGCTGCCGGAGGACCGGCCCGCCTACCTGGAGTCGATGCAGTCTTCCGCCACCTCACTGTGGAGCTGGAACTGGGAAGGCCGCATCTGGGTCGAGGCCTGGAAGGACGTGAAATGGATCAACCTGCGCAGCACCCCGCATGCCCTGCCCGATGGCGGCGTGCAGTGGGAAGGCATCATGTCCAACATCACGGAGAGCAAGCAGGAGCAGCTCGAAGTGCGCGCCAGCCGCGCCCGGCTGGCCGAGCTGACCGCCCACATCGAACGGGTCAAGGAGCAGGAACGCGAACGCATCGCGCGCGAAATCCACGACGACCTGGGCGGAAACCTGACTGCCATCAAGATGGCCCTGGCCATGCTGGCCGCGCGCCTGCCGGAAGGCGATGAAACCCTGCAGCAAAAGGCGGCCTACGTCGACTCCCTGGTCGACCGCACCATCGACGCCGTGCATCGCCTGACGCTGGACCTGCGCCCTTCGGTGCTGGACTTCGGCCTGCTGCCCGCACTGGAATGGCAGGTCAAGGAATTCGAGGCCCAGGCCGGCATCGCCTGCACCCTGCAGGCCAGCATGAAGGAGCTCGAACTCGATCCCGAACAGGCGGCGGCCCTGTTCCGCATTGCGCAGGAGGCGCTGACCAATATCGCCAAGCACGCGCAAGCTACCGCAGTCACCGTCAAGCTGACGCGCAGCCGCGGCGTGCTGACCCTGAAGATCATCGACAACGGCCGCGGCATCCGCCCGGCTGACCGCGCCAAGCCCGACTCCTTCGGCCTGCGCGGCATGGCCGAGCGCGCGCGGGCGCTGGGCGGCACGCTCAACCTCGGTCATGCGGCTGGCGGAGGCACCGAAGTGGCGATCAAAATCCGCCTCCCGGCCCACGCGCCAGACGTTACAATGAACCATGAGTGAAAAAGCCGTCATCAAAGTATTTATTGCCGACGACCATGCCATCGTGCGCGAGGGACTGAAGCAGATCCTGGCCGAGACCAAGGACATCGTGGTCGCCGGCGAAGCCGAAAATGGCCTCGATGCCATCAAGCTGTTCCGCAAGTCCGGCTGCAACGTTCTACTCCTTGATATTTCCCTGCCGGACCGCAACGGCATCGAAGTGCTGAAACAGGTCAAGAAGGACAAACCCGAACTAGCCGTGTTGATGCTGTCCATGCATCGCGAAGACCAGTACGCCATCCGCTCGCTCAAAGCCGGCGCCGCCGGCTACCTCACCAAACAAAGTGCGCCGAAAGAGTTAGTAAATGCAATCCGCCAGTGCGCAGCAGGGTTAAAATATGTAAGCCCGGCATTGGCGCAAGAACTGGCCAACCATGTCGGCGAGGACCACCAGGTTGCGCCGCACGAAACGCTGTCGGACCGCGAGTACCAGACCCTGACCATGATCGCCTCCGGCAAGACCGTAGGCACCATTGCCAAGGAGCTATCGCTCTCGGTCAAGACCGTCAGTGAATACCGCTCCCGCCTGCTGGCCAAGATGAACCTGAAGAACAGCGCCGAACTCACGCACTACGCCATCAAGAACCAGCTGATCGATTAGAAATGATGCCAAGAAGTAAGCAGATTTTCTCCCGTTTATCACCAAATCGCGCGACTGGACAGTGGCTTAATATGCTGGTAATCGGTAAACCTTAGCAGAGGCTGTACGTCAGATGTCTAGCAAACCCACCAATCCAGCCGCGGCGGACATGAATCCGGCTGATATCGCTCGCGAGGCATTCCGCCGCCTCGCTGTGCGCCGGATTGCCCCTACGCCAGACGCGTATCGCGACATCTACAACGAAATCGCCGGCATCGTGCCGGTACCGCCTGCACCGGTAGTGCAGGAAGGCCCGGCAGAAACCATGCTGGCCCAGTTCGCCGCCCGCCTGACCGACCAGCCGGGCGACCTGGCCGACTTTGGCCGCCGCTTCAATCGCGCCGTCAAGGCGCGCGACTGGGATACCTATGCCCGCACCCTGGCCGCACTGGCCGAGCGCCCGCTGGTCAAGGTCGGTGCCGGCGGCCTCGTGCCCGAAGAAAACAATGAGCAGGCGCGCCAACTGCGTGAACTGCTGAGCCGCACCCTGACCTTCGCCGTTGCTTCCCTGCTGTCGGACAGCCCGGCCCTGGTGGCGGAAGCCGAATCGCTCGGCGCCGCGACCAAGGAGGCGCACACCGAGGCTGCGCTAGCCGAGATCGGCAGCCGCCTGAAAGAACTGTGCTACCAGATCGAGATCCGCAGCGGCGACACCGCCGAGCAGCAGGAATTGCTGCTGCGCCTGTTCCGCCTGCTGCTGGAAAACGTCAGCGAATTGCTGGACGACGATTCCTGGCTGCGCGGCCAGATCGACGCCGTGCAAAACCTGATTTCCGGCCCGATCGACCAGCGCGCGCTGGAAGAAGCCACGCGCAGCCTGAAAGACGTCATCTATAAACAGAGCCAGCTCAAGCACTCGATCACCGACGTCAAGGCCACCGTCAAGAACATGATGATGACCTTCATCGACCGCCTCGGCGCAGTGGCGACCTCGACCGGCGACTTCCACGAGAAGATTGGTGGCTATTCCGACAAGATCCGCGCGGCGCGCGATATCGGCGAGCTGAACCAGATCCTCGACGACGTGCTGAAGGAAACCCGCCAGGTGCAAAGCGAGGCCCTGAAGGCGCGCGACAACATGATGGTGGCGCGGCAGGAAGTGCAGGATGCCGAGGCGCGCATCCACGCACTGGAAGCCAAGCTGCAGCACCTGAGCGAGTTGGTGCGGGAAGACCAGTTGACCGGCTCGCTGAACCGGCGCGGCCTGGACGACGTGTTCGAGCGCGAAACCGCCCGCGCCGACCGCCGCGGCACGCCCCTCTGCATCGCCGTGCTGGACCTGGACGATTTCAAGAAGCTCAACGACACAATGGGCCATATCGCCGGCGACAACGCGCTCAAGCACCTGGTCAAGGTTGTCAAGGAGACCCTGCGCTCGATGGACGTGATCGCCCGCTTTGGCGGCGAGGAATTCCTGATCCTGCTGCCGGAGACCACCATCGAAGCGGCCGAGGCCACCATGACCCGCCTGCAGCGCGAGCTGACCCGCCACTTCTTCATGCATGAAAACGAGAAGGTGCTGATCACCTTCTCCGCCGGCGTCGCCCTGCGCCGCCCGCATGAAGTCCAGGCCGACCTGGTCAAGCGCGCCGACGAGGCCATGTACAAGGCCAAGAAATCGGGTAAAAACCGGGTCGTCGTTGCAGAGTAGGCAATAACATTCCGTCAAGCCCGCCCTTTTCGGCGGGCTTTTTTTATTTTCTTTGCCGGTGAAAAATATTTTTTTTGGGCCTAAAGTTCAGGAAAAGCCCGCCGTTTAAGCGGCACTCCGTAGGCAACTTGAGGGTAAAAACAGGGGAATTTGCCAGCTAAATCGCCCTAAAGGTTCCCGTGCGGCAACCGTTACCCAAAACAACAGCGGCTTGATCGTCACAGGACAGCGTGGCGGGCCAAAGTGAATGAGCAAATTGCCCAATCAGTAGTACCGAATGGAGAAATACCATGGCTTCCGTAATTAACACCAACATCTCGTCCCTGAACTCGCAGCGCAACCTGAACGCATCCCAGAGCAGCCTGTCGACCTCCCTGCAACGTCTGTCCTCCGGCCTGCGTATCAACAGCGCTAAGGACGATGCTGCTGGCCTGGCAATTTCGGACCGTATGAATTCCCAGATTCGCGGCATGAACCAGGCAATGCGCAACGCCAACGACGGCGTTTCGCTGGCTCAAACCGCTGAAGGCGCGCTGGCTTCCTCCGGCGACATCCTGCAGCGTATCCGTGAACTGGCAGTGCAGTCCTCCAACGCAACCAACTCGGCTTCGGACCGTCAGGCGCTGCAGACTGAAGTTGGCGAACTGGCATCGGAACTGAACCGCGTTGCCCAGACCACCAACTTCAACGGCAAGAACCTGCTGGACGGCTCGATGGGCACCGCGACCTTCCAGGTCGGCGCTGACGCGAACCAGACCATCCAGGCTGTTGGCGCCAACTTCCTGACCAGCACCTACGGCGACAACCGTATCGAAGGCGCACCTGCTGCCGTGACCGCTGCCAATACCTCGGCTGCCACCACCGCTACCATCAACGGTTCCCGCGGTTCGGCAACCATCACCACCTTGGCCGCTACCAGCACCGCCAAGTCGGTCGCTGCCAGCATCAACGCACAGACCGCCAACACCGGCGTCACTGCATCGGCCAAAACCGACGCGGCACTGACCCTGGGCGCTGAGTCCTACACCATGACTGTTGAAGGCGACAACGCTGGCTCCCCAGTGACCGTGTCCTTCACCATCGGTACCGGTGCCAACTCGGCTGACGACTATGCTTCGGCGATCAATGCCTTCAATGCGCAATCGTCCAAGACCGGCGTTACCGCCCAGTACGACGAGACCAACAACAAGCTGAAACTGTCGCACTCGACCGGTTCGGACATCAAGCTGACCAACACCAAAACCGGTGGTAACACGGTCCTGAGCGCACAGAACTACAACGCCGCTGGCGCGCTGAACGGTGCAGCCAATGCGATGACTGCAGCTGCTGCTGTGTCGACCGTGATGGGCCGCGTGACCATGGACTCCGAGAGCTCGTTCTCGGTGACTGAGGCCGCTGCAACCGGCTTCAGCCTGGCTGGTGGTTCGACCCTGAAGTCGGTGGCAACCCTGGACGTGACGACCTTTGACAACGCCCAGCTGGCAATCAAGATCGCTGACGCCGCCCTGGCATCGGTGAACAGCCAGCGCGCCTCCTTCGGTGCACTGCAGTCCCGTTTCTCGTCGACCATCTCGAACCTGAGCGCAACGACCGAGAACCTGTCTGCATCCCGTAGCCGTATCGTGGACACCGACTTTGCTGCAGAAACCGCAAGCCTGACCCGCGGCCAGATCCTGCAACAAGCTGGTACTGCGATGCTGGCCCAGGCTAACTCGCTGCCTAACGGCGTGCTGAGCCTGCTGCGCGGCTAATCGCCAATAAGCTAGGTAAAAAAGCGGTTCCCCGCTCCGGTTCGCCGGACCGGGGAATTTTCCGTAGGAGGTCTGTATGACTATCGATTCAATAACTGCTACTGTGCCGCGGGCTGACCGCGGCATCGCGGTCCCGGATTTCGTGGCCCTCCCGGTGGCAGGCCGCAGCCCGGCTGCTGCGGTGGAAACCATCGATGCGGTCAAGGCCAAGGAGGCAACGCCTTCCAAGAAGGATGTGGAAGAAGCCGTTGCAAAGCTGAACAAGTCGGTGCAGCAGCGGGCCCAAAGCCTGCTGTTCTCGATCGACGATGACAGCCACCGCACCGTCGTCAAAGTGATTGACCTGCATACCCAGGAAGTGCTGCGCCAGATTCCGACTCCGGAAGCCTTGGAGATCGCCAAGGCGATCGATGCCTTCAGGGGTTTGCTGGTCGATCAGGAAGCCTGACCACTAGCAACAGCGTTCCCGGCCCGGCCTGCCCTTGCGGCAGCCCGGGCTTTTTTGCGCTATGCTGGCCGCAGGGAAGCTTGTCATTTCAGACAAGAATAAACAGGTATTTCCCCCTCTCAAGTCCCCTTTGATTCTGCCGTAAACAAGTTAGACTTATCTTGTTTCCTCAGGAGTTAGCCGTGGCCCTTTCCAGCACCCCAGCACTGTCATCCCCCGGTATCGGTTCCGGCTTGCAGGTCAACGACATCGTCGACAAACTGATGGCGGCCGAAGCGGCACCACTGGCGGGCTATGACCGCAAGACCGCGTCGTACCAGGCCAAGGTGAGCGCCTTCGGTTCACTGACCGCAGCGGTCGGCGTGTTCCAGAGCGCCCTGGGCGGCCTGACCTCGGCCAACTCCTTCAAAGGCTTCTCTACCACGGTAGGCAACAAGGATTTGCTGACTGCCAGCGCTTCGGCCAAGGCAGTGGCGGGCAATTACAAGATCAATGTCAGCCAGCTGGCACAGGCGCAGACCCTGATGACCACTGGCTTGGCGAGCAAGACGTCGACTATCGGCCTGGGCGGTTCGACGACACTGTCCTTCCAGTTCGGTACGGCCAGCGGCAGCTTCGGCTTGCAAGGCACGGGCCTGAGCTCATCGATGCTGGCCAACGGCTTGGCCAATGGCTCGCTCAGCATCAACGGCACTGCCATTCCAACCTCAAGCGGCACCAATAGCGCCACGGCACTGGCAAATGCCATCAATGACAAGACCAGCACGACCGGCGTCACTGCCACGGTGGCGAATATTTTCTCCACCTTTGGCGACGTGGCGACCGATGGCACGGGCTCTTACGCGCTGAAAGTCGGCAACGTCACGATCGCCAGCCAGGGAGCAGGCGTCGCGGCGGGTGCCGGCGTCACGGCTGCTTCCCTCGATGCCGACCTGGCCAATGCGGGCGGCGCCACCGCGACCGCGCTCGCTGCTGCCGGCATCACGTTTACCGGCAGTGCCGCTGCCGGCACCCTGGAATTCCGCAGTGCCAGCGGCGCCAGCGTGGCCATCACCGAAACCGCCAGCGGCGTCACCGGCGGCGCCAAGACTGCGGCGGGCGCTGCAAATGCCGGGGCCACCTACGCTTCGGCCAGCAGCGTCACCCTGACCTCGGCCAACGGCAGCCCAATCACCATCGCCGGCAACAATCCCGCCGCCGCCGGCCTGACTGCCGGCACCGGCGGCAGCATGCTGGGCGGCGGTTTCAGCCAGGATGCCAGCCAGCCAACGGGTTCCGTCGTCATCGACAGCACCAACAACACCCTGCAAGGCGTGGCTGACGCCATCAACAAGGCCAGCCTGGGCGTGACCGCCACCATCGTGTCCGACGGCAGCGCGTCCCCGTACCGTCTGGTGCTGACGTCGAACAAGACCGGCGAAAACGCGGCCATGAAGATCAGCCTGAGCGGTGATGGCAGCAACCCGCCGGACGCAGCCCTGAGCAGCCTGCTCAGCTATGATCCGGCCGGCACCCAGTCGATGCAGCAGACCAGTGCTGCCCAGGACACCAAGCTGACTGTCAACGGCATTGCCGTCAGCAGCCACTCCAACACTGTCAACGAATCGATCCAGGGCGTGGGCCTGACGGTCAACCAGGTCGGCAGCACGACGCTGAACGTGGCGCGCGACACCAACAGCGTGAAGACCAACCTGACGGCCTTCGTCAAGGCATACAACGAACTCAACGGCGCGCTGAAAAAACTCACCGCCTATGACCCGGAAACCAAGAAAGCCGGCGCGCTGCAAGGCGACCCGACCGCGCAATCGATGCAGGCACAATTGCGCCGCATGATGAGCGGCCAGATCACCGGCCTGTCCGGCAGCCTGACCAATATGGGCCAGGTAGGCATTTCCTTTGCAAAAGATGGCACGCTCAGCCTCGACGACGCCAAGCTGAACAAGGCAATCGAGAAGAATTTCGGTGACATCGCCGGCCTGTTTACCGCCATCGGCAATGCCACCGACCCGAACGTAAGCTTTGTCAGCTCGACTGCAAAAACCAAGCCGGGCAGCTATGCGCTGAACATCACGGCCCTGGCCAGCCAGGGTGCATTGACCAGCTCGGCAGCGCTGGGCAGCACCACGATTGCCGCCAACACCACCTGGGCGGTGACCCTGAACGACACCACGCCCAGCAACTCGAAAAATATCGCCAATGTCACCATCCCGGCAGGCACCTATTCGCCCGCCGAACTGGCCAAGATCGTACAGTCGTCGATCAACGGCACGGCCGCTTTCTCGGATACCGGTTCCAGCGTCACCGCAGCGATCGACGGCAGCGGCAAATTGGTGCTCTCGTCCAGCAAATACGGCTCGGCCTCGAATATCGCCCTGACCAGTGTCAGCGGCAGTACCGTGGACAGCGTATTCGGCGGCGCAACGCCGGTGGTCGGCACCGACGTGGCCGGCACCCTGGGTGGCAAGGCAGTGGTCGGAACCGGCCAGACCCTCACCGGCGCCGAGGGCACCGATGCAGAAGGCCTGAAAATCGACATTACCGGCGGCGCCCTCGGCGATCGCGGCACCGTCTCCTTCTCGCAAGGCTATGCCTACCAGCTCAACAACCTGGCCACGTCATTCCTGGGCAGCAAAGGCTTGCTGACGACCGTGACCGAAGGCTTAAACAAGAGCATCAAGGACGTGGCCAAACAGCGCGACGCCTTCTCTTCCAAGCTGGACGACATTGAAAAACGCTACCGCACCCAATTTACGCGGCTTGATGCAACCTTGGCGAAAATGCAGAGCACGCAAGCGTATTTGACTCAGCAACTGGCGGCTATTGCCTCCAACAGCTGAGCGCAGGAATAAGGAGAGATTATGTTTGGAACTACTTCACGCGGCGTCAACGCCTACGCGAAAGTCGGCCTGGAAACCGGCGTCAGCTCCGCCTCGCCGCACAAGCTGATCGTCATGCTGTACGACGGCGCCCTGGCTGCGATCATGACCGCGCTGACCCAAATGAATGCAGGTAATGTGCAAGAAAAAGGCAAAGCCATCTCCAAAGCCATCCGCATCATCGACGATGGCTTACGTGCCAGCCTGGACAAGGAAGCCGGCGGCGAGATCGCCCGCAACCTGGACGCCCTGTATGACTACATGAGCCGCCGCTTGCTCGAAGCAAACATCAAGAACAGTCCGGAAATCCTGGACGAAGTGCGCGGCCTGCTGGCCGACCTGCGCGATACCTGGAACCAGATCGGCGGCAACCCTGCCGCGACCACCAATGCCCAGCCTGCTGCTTTGTCCAGCATGTAATCGAGGATGACAATGACGAACGTGGAAGTTTTGACCGCCTACTCCGCCATGGCAGCACTGACCCACAAGATGGTGGCAGCGGCAACGATGTCCGACTGGGACGGACTGGAAGTACTGGAAAGCCAGGTAGCGGCCCAGGTGGCCCTGTTGCGCGGCAATGAAGAAGCCGTGGTGCTGGACGCCAGTGAGCGCCAGCAGAAACTGGGCCTGATCAAGCAGATGCTGGACGACGACCGCCAGATCCGCGACCTGACCATGCCCTGGATGGCCCAGCTGTCCAAACTGATCAACAACACCGGCACTGAACGGCGCCTGGCCGCCGCCTACGGCGCCGTCTGAGCGGGGCGGCTGCCATGCTGCCCCCGCGCCTGGATGTCCGGGGCGTCAGCGCCACCAGCGCGGCTTCGGCCGCGCCAGCGGTTGCCGCACCGCGCCAGGAAGCCTTCCAGCGCGCCCTCTCGCAAATGGTCGGGCAAACCCTGCCCGCCCAGGTCCTCAGCAAATTCTCCGACGGCAGTTTCCTGGTGCGCGTGGCCGATACCAATGCGCGCATGCTGCTGCCAAACGGCATCAACACCGGCGACGAACTGCCGCTGACCGTGGTCAGCGGCCAACCGCGCGCCACGCTGCAGGTGGGCGCCGGCAGTCCGCAGGCCGGCCAGCTGGCGACCTTTGTCGCCGGCGACCAGATGCCCGACATGCCGGCCCAAGGCCGCCTGCCCTCGCAGGAAGCGGCCATCCTGAACCTCAGCGGCAAGCAACCGCAGGCAGCCGGCGGCGCTGAAGCGGGCCAGGCCGGCGCCGCGCAAGCGCAGGGCCGCACGCTCAGCCCGGGCGCTGCACTGCTCAGCAAAGCCCCGCTGGTGCCTGCCGACCAGTTGCCTTCGCTCGGCAAGGACACGCCGCAGGCCGCACTGAGCCCCGCCGCACGTGCCATCGCCAGCGCACTGGCCTCCGCCTACACCACCCCCGGCATGCCGGTCACCATCAATGGCAAGGCCCCGCTCAGTGCCGGCGGCCCGCCCGATACGGGAAAACTCAGCCAGGGCTTGCAGCGCGCCCTCGGCGACAGCGGCCTGTTCTACGAATCCCATGTGGCCGAGTGGGCCGAAGGCAAGCGCTCGCTGCAAGACTTGCAGCGCGAACCGCAGATGCAGCGCCAGGGCGCCGCGCAAGGCGCAGGACAAAGCCAGGCCGATGCCGTGGCGAAGGCGCTGGCCGGCCCCGACCTGTCGGCCGCGCAAATGATCAACCAGCAACTGCACACCCACGAACAGGGCAAGGTCATGTGGCAAGGTGAAGCCTGGCCCGGGCAGCAGATGCAATGGCTGGTCGAGCGCGACCAGCAAGGTGAAGCCGGCGACAAAGGCGGCCGGCGCGAAGGCCGCGACGGTGAAGCCGATCCGGTCTGGCGCAGCGGCGTGCGCTTCCGCTTCCCCATGCTGGGCAAGGTCGCAGCCAACGTCACCCTGGTCGGCGACCAGGTGCACATCGCCGTGCAGTCGGGCTCGGAAGACACGGCCGCCACGCTGCGCGCCTGGGCCAGCGCCTTGCAGCAAGCCATGGATGCTGCCGGCGCACCGCTGACCTCCCTTGCTATCAATGCGGAGGGCAAAGATGGCACAGGGTGACCTGAACGAGCAGCCGCGCAAGCCGCTGCAAAGTGCCGTCGCCCTCGCCTACAAGAGCGGCGAAGCGGCACCAAAAGTCGTCGCCAAAGGACGCGGCCTGGTTGCGGAGCAGATCATTGCCGTCGCCGCCGAACACGGCGTGCACATCCACGAGTCGAAAGAACTGGTATCGCTGCTGATGGAAGTGGACCTGGACCACCAGATCCCGCCCCTGCTCTACCGTGTAATTGCGGAACTGTTAGCGTGGCTTTATCATATTGAAGCAGCGCAAAAGACTGGCCAGCCCCCGCCCCCGGCGCCCGATCTCAGCGTACCGAATGAATCCCCAAAAAACGGACTTTGATGCACAGCTATATTTCGGAATCGGACATGGAAAACTGGCATGATTTCGAGGTTGCTTCGCGCCGCGAGATTACCGCGCTGCTGCGCAGTATCGGCGAGAAAAACCAGTTGATCCGCATGCTCGTCAAGGGCGAGTCCGACGTGTGCGTCACGTCCATCCTGGAAGTCGATGCCGATGGCGGCAACATCATCCTCGACTGCTCCATCAGCCCCGACCAGAATCGCCGCATCCTTGGCGCCAAAAGGCTTTCCTTCGAAACCACGCTGGACAAGATCCGCATCATGTTCAGCGGCGAGCAGATCGAATCGACCACGTTTGAAGGCAGCCCGGCCTTCAAGATGCCGCTGCCGACCAGCCTGGTGCGTCTGCAGCGCCGCGAGTTTTACCGCATCGCCACGCCGGTCACCAATCCCGTGCGCGTGCTGATTCCGCAGCCGGCCGAACTGGGTGGCGGCAGCAAGCCGTTCCCGCTATCCGACATCAGCTGCGGCGGCATTGCGATCCTCGACAACAGCCTGGAGTTGGGTGACACGATCGGCAAGGTTTACAGCGATTGCCGCATTGAACTACCTGAGGTGGCCACGATCACGACCGGCCTGCAGATCCGCAACTCGCTGGACCTGACGCTTTTAAACAACAAAACCAACCGCCGGCTCGGCTGCCAGTTCGTCGACATGCCGCGCTCCTCGCTGACCGCCGTGCAGCGCTACATCACCAAGCTCGAGCGCGAACGCAACGCCCGCATCGCCGGACTGGAATAGGGAAAGAGAAAAAGGGGACGTAACACATTTCGGCTTCGCCGAAATGTGTTACGTCCCCTTTTTCTCTTTCTCTTATACCTGCATGTTCATGATGTCGTGGTAGGCCTGGACCAGCTTGTTGCGCACCTGGACGGTGGCCTGGAAGTTGATGCTGGCTTTTTGCATCGAAATCATGACGTCCGACAGGTTGACCGAATCGTCCCCCATCTGGAAACGCTTGGTCAGGCCTTCGGCCTGGTTCTGGCTGGCCTGGACCGCGTCCAGCGCGCCTTTCAGGGCGTTGGTGAAGTCGGGCTTCTCGGCCACTTTCTCGGTCTGGACCGCCGGCGGCGTGGCTGCAGGCCGCGTGGCCGCCGCATGCAGCTGGGCGATCATGGCCTGTATTTGGCTAGAATCAATTCCGCCTGTTCTCATTAGTTGACTCCAAGATACAATATTCCTGTTTTCAGGCTTCCAGAATACCCGTGCGAATGCAAGGGGATAGCCTTGAGCAGGAAGGCAATCGGCCGCCTATTCAGGCCTTTAAAGGGCGCAACATCGCCTGATAATGTGCAACAGGCCCATTAACCCACAGTGATTACCCATGGCTGCAGCCGCCGAACAAATCGATATCGACGATCCAGAAGCCCAGCAGGCGCCCAAGGGCCGCTTCGCCTTCTTCCAGACCCCCATGGGCAAGATGGTGATCCGCGGGGCCGCTGTGGCGGGCATCCTGGCGCTGATCCTGATCCTGTGGATGTGGAACAAGGAGCCGGACTACAAGGTCCTGTTCGCCAATTACACCGATAAGGATGGCGGCGCCATCACCGCTGCGCTCGACCAGATGCAGGTCAAGTACAAACTGGCCGAAGGCGGCCAGGCCATCCTGGTGCCATCCGAACAAGTGCACAATGTGCGCCTGCGCCTGGCCCAGCAGGGCTTGCCGAAAGGCGGCAACGTCGGCTTTGAAGTCATGGAAAACCAGAAGCTGGGCGTATCCCAGTTCCTGGAACAGGTCAATTACCAGCGCGCACTGGAAGGCGAGCTGGCGCGCTCGATCCAGTCCATCGGCGCAGTCGAGTCGGCACGCGTGCACCTGGCCTTGCCGAAGCCTTCCGTGTTCGTGCGCGACCAGCAGAAACCGACCGCTTCGGTGATCCTGCAGCTGCACGCCAACCGCATGATCGATCCGGCCCAGGTCAGCGCCATCGTGCACCTGGTCGCTTCGTCCGTGCCCGAATTGTCGCCGGCCAACGTGACCGTGGTCGACCAGGCCGGCAACCTGGTGTCCGACCTGAACAAGAACGGCAACGCAGCCAACAACGCCAAGAACCTCGATGCCTCCCAGCTCAAGTATGTGCAGGAGATGCAAAAACAGGTCATCAAGCAGGTCGAGTCGATCATCACGCCAATCGTGGGCGAAGGCAATGTGCGTGCTGAGGCCGTGGCCGACGTCGATTTCTCCGCCATCGAACAGGCTGCTGAAACCTACAAGCCGAACTCCCCGCCTGCCGCTTCGGCCATCCGCAGCCAGCAGAGCAGCGAAACCAGCGGCAATGCCAATGCCAATCCGGGCGGCATTCCCGGCGCGCTGTCGAACCAGCCGCCGGGCGTGGCCACGGCCCCACTGACTACTACTCCGCCAGGTGCTGCGGGTGCCCCCGGCCAGCCGGGCACCGGCGCTGCGACCACCGCGGCCGGCCCAAGCCATAAGGAATCGACAACCAATTACGAAGTCGACAAGACTGTGCGCTATGAACAGAAGGCAATGGCCGGACTGAAGCGCATGACCGTCGGCGTCGTAGTAAACTATCGCAGGACCATCGATAAAAACGGCAAGGTCGTCGTCAAGCCGCTGAGCGCCGACGAAATGGCCAAGATCAACAGCCTGGTCAAGGAAGCCATGGGCTACAACCAGGACCGCGGCGATTCCGTCAGCGTGGCCAATGCGCCATTCGACGGCGTCGACAAGGAGCCGGAAGCACCGCTCGAATGGTGGCGCGACCCGGCCAACCTGCCGCTGGCCAAGGAACTGGCGAAGTTCCTGATCACGGCCCTGATCCTGCTGTACATCCTGCTGCGTATCGTGCGTCCAATGATGCGTCCGGTATTCAAGAAGATCGACGAGATCAACGAGCCGGAAGTGGAACCGGAACCGGAGCCGATCGTCGAGCCGCTGGGCCCGACACCGGAAGAATTGCTGGCGGAGGAGATCGCCAAGATGGAAGAAAACACTGCCCGCACCTACCGCGACAACCTGGCGCTGGCGAAAAAACTGGCTGCGGAAGATCCGCGCATCGTCGCCAACGTCATCAAGGAATGGATAGGCAACAATGACTGAGAATACCGGACTGCAAAAGGCCGCCATCCTGATGCTGGCCATGGGTGAAGCCGAGGCGGCCGAGGTGATGAAATTCCTCGGCCCGCGCGAGGTGCTGAAGCTGGGCGCTTCGATGGCGACCATGAAGAACATCCCGCATGAAATGGTGGTCGACGTGCTGGACGATTTCCGCGACCAGTACGCGGCCGCTTCCACCGTGGGCCTCGATTCGGACGAGTACATCCGCCAGGTGCTGACCAAGGCGCTGGGCGACGACAAGGCCTCGGTGCTGCTGTCGCGCATCCTGGGCGGCAAGGACGCTTCCGGTATCGAGTCGCTGAAGTGGATGGATTCGCAATCGGTCGCCGAATTGATCCGCAACGAGCACCCGCAGATCATCGCCACCATCCTGGTCCATCTGGAACGCGACCAGGCTTGCGAGATCCTGGGCCACTTCACCGACCGCCTGCGCAACGATGCGGTGCTGCGTATCGCCACGCTGGATGGCGTGCAGCCGGCCGCCCTGCGCGAGCTGAACGACGTGCTGACCAAGCTCCTGTCCGGTAATGAAAATATCAAGAAATCGACCCTGGGCGGCGTGCGTGCCGCGGCCGAAATCCTGAACTTCATGTCCGGCGAGCAGGAACAGAACGTGATGGACAACATCAAGAACTACGACAACGACATGGCGCAGAAGATCATGGACGAGATGTTCGTGTTCGACAACCTGATTGACGTCGACGACCGCGGCATCCAGCTGCTGCTGCGCGAAGTGCAGTCCGAAATGCTGATCATCGCGCTCAAGGGCGCTTCGCCCGACCTGCGCGACAAGATCTTCAAGAACATGTCGGCGCGTGCATCGGAAATGATGCGCGAAGACCTGGAAAACAAAGGCCCGGTACGCCTGTCCGAAGTGGAGACGCAACAGAAGCAGATCCTGCAGATTGTGCGTCGCTTGGCGGACGAAGGACAGATCGTGCTGGGTGGTAAAGGCGAGGATTCGTTCGTCTGATGACAAGCATCCCAAAAGAAAAACAGACTGCCTACCAGCGCTGGGAATTGCAATCCTTCGGCGACGCGCGCCCGAGCGTGGTGGCCCAGCGCGAACGCGAAGAGGCGGAAGTGCGCGCCGCTTTGGCTGCCGAAGCCGCAGCACAGGCGGAAGTTGCGCAAGCCGAATACGAGGCGGAACAAGCCCCTGCCCCGGAATACCCGACCGAAGAAGAACTCGCCGCCATCCGCGAGGAAGCGCGCCAGCAAGGCTATGATGCCGGCTTCAAGGCCGGCCACGACGATGGCGTTGCACAAGCCCTCGATGAAGCGCGCGCCGCGACCGAACAGGCCATTGCCCCGGTGCGCGAAATCGCCGACAACTTCAGTACTGCGCTGCGCGAAGCCGACCAGAATATCAGCAATGAAGTGCTGGAACTGGCGCTGCACCTGGCCAAAGGCATGATCAAGACTGCCTTGCGCGTGAAGCCGGAACTGATCCTGCCGATCGTGCGCGAGGCCATCGAATACCTGCCGGTGCTGCAGCAGCCTGCCCTGCTGATCCTGAATCCGGAAGACGCCGCCGTGGTGCGCGAGAGCATTGCGGAAGAACTCGACAAAGGCGGCTGGCGCGTGATCGACGACCCTACCGTCGAACGCGGCGGCTGCAAGGTCGATACCGCCTCCAACCAGATCGATGCCACCGTGGCATCGCGCTGGCAGCGCCTGAGCCTGGCGCTCGGCAAAGACATCGACTGGGTCGACTGAGATGGGCGCCCCGGACCCACAAGTGCACGCGGGCCGCTGGCGTTCTTACCTGAACGATTGCGCCACGCTGGTCGATTTCGTCGAGCCGATGCAGGTGTCGGGCCGCGTCACGCGCGTGGCAGGCCTGGTGATGGAAGCGGTCGGCCTGCGCCTGGCCGTCGGCGCTGCCTGCACGGTGCCCCTGCCCTCCGGCGGCAAGGTCGAAGCGGAAGTGGTCGGTTTTGAAGGCGACAAGCTGTTCCTGATGCCGCAAAGCGATGTCGAAGGCATCATTCCCGGCACCCGCGTGTTCCCGGTCGAACAGAGCGTGCCGAAGCCAGGCACCGTCAACCACCCGCGCCGCCGCCCCAGCGACCGCGCACGGCACCTGCCGGTCGGCCCCGAACTTCTCGGCCGCGTGGTCGACGGCGCCGGCCGTCCACTCGACGGCCTGGGCCCGATCCAGACCAGCGATTCGGCGCCGATCAATGTGCGCCCCGCCAACCCGCTGGGCCGCGCGCCGATTGTGGAAACGCTGGACGTCGGCGTGCGCTGCATCAATGCCATGCTGACCGTGGGACGCGGCCAGCGCATGGGCCTGTTCGCCGGTTCCGGCGTCGGCAAGTCCGTTCTCCTCGGCATGATGGCGCGCTACACCGAAGCCGACATCATCGTGGTCGGCCTGATCGGCGAGCGGGGACGTGAGGTGAAGGAATTCATCGAGCAGATCCTGGGCGAGGAAGGCTTGCGCCGTTCCGTCGTCGTGGCAGCGCCAGCGGACACGCCGCCGCTGATGCGCATGCAAGGCGCTGCCTATTCCACCGCGATTGCCGAGCACTTCCGCGACAAGGGCCAGAACGTGCTATTGATCATGGATTCGCTGACCCGATACGCGATGGCGCAGCGCGAAATCGCCCTGGCCATTGGCGAGCCGCCAGCCACCAAAGGTTACCCGCCTTCCGTGTTTGCAAAATTGCCAGTGCTGGTGGAACGCGCCGGCAATGGCGAACTGGGTGGCGGCTCGATCACGGCTTTCTATACCGTACTGACCGAGGGCGACGACCAGCAGGACCCGATCGCCGACTCCGCGCGCGCGATCCTGGATGGCCACATCGTGCTGAACCGCCGCCTGGCCGAAGCCGGCCACTATCCGGCGATTGATATCGAACAGTCAATCAGCCGCGCCATGCACTCGATCACCTCGCACACCCACCAGAACCAGGCACGCCGTCTGAAACAGTTGTTTTCACGCTACGAACGCAGCCGCGACCTGATTGCCGTCGGGGCGTACACGCCGGGCACCGATCCAGTGCTTGACCAGGCCATCAACCTGCACGATAAGATTGAACAATTCCTGCAACAGCAAATTACGGAGCAGGTGAACATGCCCGAGAGCTTGGGGCAGTTAACCTCTCTATTCGACTGATTGGCGAATCTGGCCCTGCATATAATTGACCATCATGGCCTCTACCCAGCAACTTGAAACCCTGATCGACCTGGCGCAGCGCGAAACCGACGATGCTGCCAAACGCCTTGGCGCGGCCCTGAAAGCCGTGACGGAGGCGGAAGAGAAGCTGAACATGTTGATTGGCTACCGCGACGAGTACGGCCGCCGCTTCGATGCTTCGCAACAGCAAGGCATCACGCCCATGGCCTATCGCAATTTCCAGGCTTTCATGGAGAAACTGGATACCGCGATCATGGGCCAGCAGGAAGTGGTGCGTCATAGCAAAGCGCGCGGCGACAAAGAGAAGCAATTGTGGCAGGACGCTGAACGCAAGCGCATGTCGTACTCCACCTTGCGCGACCGGGCCGAAGCCCAGGAGCTCAAGAAGGAAGCCAAGCGCGATCAGAAGGCCATGGACGAACACGCCTCCCGCCAGGCATTTTTCAAACGCTAGACCGATTCGATCATGCAAACCCAGACTGTCCAGAACTCCCCTCTTCTTTCCGGCAATTCGGCTGGCAGCCGTTCGTCCAATGCCGCGCAGGAAGACCAGCAGTTCGCACAGGCCCTGAACAACCAGATCGAACGCCAGGCCAAGGCCTTGCCGCCATCGTTGCAGCCGCAAGCGAATGCCGCTGCGCGCCGTGCCGAAGCGCCCAAGCCTGCTGCGCAACAGGCCAGCCAGCAACCGAAACCGGCACCGACCGCACCAGCGCCAGCCAACAAGCCGGCCACGCAAGCGCAGGCGCCAGCCAAGGCACAGCAAAGCGAACAGGCAAACCAGGCCAATAATGCCGCCGCGCCTGCGGACGCGCAGTCGGCACCGGCCGACGCGGCATCTGCCAGCACGTCCGCTGCCGCCAATGCCACCAGCAGCGCCGGCGCGGCCAGCGACGAAACCGAAAGCCAGCAAGCCGCCAACGACGCCGTCGCCGACATGCTGGCCATGATCCAGGGCCTCGCCCAGCCAACTGCGGCCGACGCTGCCACTGCAGCGAGCGCGGCAGCCGCTGCGGCCGCCGCCGCGTCCAGCAAAGACGGCCGGGCCACCGAGGCCGAACTGGCCAGCGACGCCGTCCTGTCCGGCAAAGGCGGCAGGAGCGGCATTGCCGACCGCCTGCCGGCGGAAGGCATGGCCATCGACCAGGAGGCACTGCTGGCAGCGAAAGCTGCGGCAGGAGGCGCCGGCAAAGCACAGGATCCATCCCTGGCAGACGCCTTGGCGAAGGCACGCCACGGCGCAGCCGCCGAAGCCGGCGACGCCGGCGCATCGTCCGCAGCTACCGGCGGCAGCGACAAAGCCACCGCCCAACCGCGCACAGATTTCCAGGCCGCCCTGCAGCAAGCCAGCGCCGACGCCGGCAAAGCCGCCGACGCAGCCGCGCTCGAGGCCAAGCACGCGATCCAGCCGCAGGCAAGCGCCCTGCAGGCAGCCGCGACCGCACTGGCACCGGCAGGCGCCGCGAATGCACAAGCCGCCCAGGCCCTGGCCAGCAACCAGCTGCACGCCCGCGTCGGCAGCCAGGGCTGGGACCACCAGCTGGGCCAGAAAGTGGTATGGATGGTCAATGGCGGCGAGCAGAGCGCCACCCTGACCCTGAACCCGCCCGACCTCGGCCCGCTGCAGGTGGTGCTGAGCGTCTCCAATGACCAGGCCAGTGTCGCCTTCACTGCGGCCCAGCCGGAAGTGCGTGAAGCGCTCGAACAGGCGCTGCCGAAACTGCGCGAAACCATGGGCGAAGCCGGCATCACGCTGGGCGACACCAGCGTTTCCTCCGGCAGCCAGGAGCAGCAGAAAGCCTTCGCTGAAATGGCAGCCGCCGGCCGTGGCCGCGGCGTCGCCAATGGCCAGAATGACAACACGGAAAACGCCCCGCAGGCCGCTCCTCAAGTGCGCCGCAGCGTGCTCAGCGCCGTCGATACTTTCGCCTAAGGCAGAGATAGCCCTGCTTCCTGCCTCTTTTCGGCGCATCGCTCCCCGAAAGCTTTCGCGATAATGACATAATGGCGTCATGATCCAACTCTTGCATCCAAGGCAGCAGAATTGAAAGCGAATCCAAAAATGAAGGCTGATGCTAAGGCAGAAGCAGCACCGCCGGCAGGCGGCGGAAAGAAGAAGCTGATCATCATCCTGGCAGCGGTGCTGGTGCTCGCGCTGGCCGGCGGCGCCGGGGCGTGGTTCATGCTGCATAGCGATAGCGGCGACGAACATTCTGAAGAAGCCAAGCCGAACAAGAAAGCCAAGAAACCGGCCAAGAAAGCCGGCCCGCCGGTGTATATCCCGGTCGACCAGTTCACGGTCAATCTGCAGCCGGAAAATGGCGACCAGTACCTGCAACTGGCGATCACGCTGCAGGCCAGCAGCCTGGAAGAGTCGGAGATCATCAAGACCAATATGCCGAAGGTGCGCAGCCGCATCCTGCTGCTGCTGTCGAGCAAACATGCGTCCGAGATCAACACCCCGGAAGGCAAGCAGCAATTGAGCAAGGACATCATGGAAGCGGTCAACCTGCCGTTTGAAAGCGGCGGCGAGGCGCAGGAAGTATCCGAAGTATTGTTTACCGCGTTCATCATCCAGTAAGGCCCGGGTGAAGTATGGCTGATAATTTTCTCTCCCAGGAAGAAGTCGATGCCCTCCTGAAGGGCGTCAACGGCGACCAGGACGACGTTGCTGCGCCGGAGGAGACCTCGGGTGTCCGGACTTACAACCTGGCGACGCAGGAGCGCATCGTCCGGGGCCGTATGCCGACCCTGGAAATTATCAACGAACGTTTCGCGCGTCTGCTGCGCGTGGGCCTGTTCAACTTCCTGCGCCGCAGCGCGGAGGTGTCGGTCGGCTCGGTGCGCGTGTCCAAGTATTCCGAGTTCATCCGCAACCTGGTGGTGCCGACCAACCTCAACCTGGTGCACATGAAGCCGCTGCGCGGCACGGCCCTGATGGTGTTCGACCCGGGCCTGGTGTTCCTGCTGGTCGATAACCTGTTCGGCGGCGACGGCCGCTTCCACACCCGCGTGGAAGGCCGCGACTTTACCCAGACCGAGCAGCGCATCATCCTGCGCATCCTCGACATCGTGTTCGAGGCCTATACCAAATCGTGGGAACCGGTGTACCCGGTGGAGTTCGAGTACATCCGTTCTGAAATGAATACGCAGTTCGCCAACATCGCCACCCCGAACGAGGTGGTGGTGGCGTCGACCTTCACCATCGAACTCGGTTCGGTGTCGGGCCAGATCCACTTCTGCATGCCCTACTCGATGATCGAGCCGATCCGCGACGCGCTGACCTCCTCGCTGCAGGGCGAAGCGCTGGAAGTGGACAAGCGCTGGATCCGCCTGATGACGCAGCAGATCCAGATCGCCGAAGTGGAACTGGTGGCCAAGCTCGGCACCGCCAAGGTCAACTTCGACGAAATCCTGAACATGAAGGTCGGCGACGTGATCCCGCTGACCATCCCGGAAACCATCGAGGCGACCGTGGATGGCGTGCCTGTGCTCGACTGCACCTACGGGGTGTTGAACGGGCAATACGCATTGAAAGTGGAGAAACTGCTGGCAAACGCGGATAATATGAAATAAAGCTAGGAGAGAAACATGGCGGATAATCAAGACGACGATACAAGCATGGATGACGATTGGGGCGCCGCGATTGCCGAGCAGGCCGCTGCCGAGGCTGCTGCCATGCAGAACCAGGCCGCCACTGCCGCCGTGTTCAAGGATTTTTCCAAGCAGCCCAACAAGACCGAGACCCATAACGATATCGACTTCATCCTCGATATCCCGGTCCAGCTGACCGTGGAATTGGGCCGCACCAAGATCGCCATCAAGAACCTGCTGCAACTGGCGCAGGGCTCGGTGGTGGAACTGGACGGCCTGGCCGGCGAACCGATGGACGTGCTGGTCAATGGCTGCCTGATCGCGCAAGGCGAGGTGGTGGTGGTGAACGACAAGTTCGGTATCCGCCTGACTGATATCATCACGCCTTCCGAACGCATCCGAAAACTGAATAAATGACGCATGCCTTTCGCCTGCTGCGGCCGCTAACCATCGCGGCCGCCCTCTGCCTCGCCGGCGCTCCCGCCCTGGCGCAGCAAGCCCCCGCCCCCGATACCATTTCGACCAGCTCGCAAGCTGCCCCGGCCAATGCCGCCAGCCCGCTTGCGCCTGGCGCCGAACAGCCGGCCGCGCCGGCCGCGGCCGTTACCGCCCCGGCCGCGACGCCCGAACAGCAGGCAGCCCTGGCCGGCGCGCGCGCCGCCAACACCCAGGCCCCGGGCAGTGCGCTGGCCGCGCAAGCGCCGTCCGCTGCCGGTTCGCTGGTGCAGACCATCCTGTCGCTGGGCTTCGTCATTGCCCTGCTGGTTGGCCTGGCCTGGCTGCTGAAGCGCTTCGGGCCGAAGCACATCACCGGCGGTACCAAGGTCAAGCTGGTGGGCGCACTGAGCGTCGGCGCCCGCGAACGCATCCTCGTGGTGGAAGTCGGCGAACAGTGGATTGTGGTCGGCGCTTCGCCCGGACGCATGAATGCCCTGGCCACCATGCCGCGCCAGGAAGTCGACGAGTCCGAACTGGCCGGCACGCAAACGGTGCCGGGCGCGAACTTCGCCGAGTGGTTCAAACAGACGATCGAAAAGCGCAATGGCAAATAAACGCGCCCTGTGCCTGGCTGCCGGCGCCGCGCTCGCCCTGCCGCTGATCGCAGCCGCCGAACCGACCATCCCGGCTTTCACCAGCACGCCCGCAGCGGGCGGCGGCACCAATTACGGGCTGACGCTGCAGACCCTGATCCTGATGACGGCGCTGACCTTCATCCCGGCGGCGCTGCTGATGATGACCGGCTTCACCCGCATCGTGATCGTGCTGTCGCTGCTGCGCCAGGCGCTCGGCACGCAGTCGGCGCCGCCCAACCAGGTCATCATCGGCCTGTCGCTGTTCCTGACCTTCTTCGTCATGAGCCCGGTGTTCGACAAGATTTACACCGACGCCTGGGTGCCGCTGCAGGACAACAAGATCACCATGCAGCAGGCCATGGAACGCTCGGCCGCGCCGCTGAAGACCTTCATGCTGAAGCAGACGCGCCAGTCCGACCTGGCCCTGTTCGTCAAGATTTCGCGCAGCCAGGAACTGCAGGGGCCGGAAGACGTGCCGCTCAAGATACTGGTGCCGGCCTTCATCACCTCCGAGCTGAAGACCGCCTTCCAGATCGGCTTTGCCATCTTCATCCCCTTCCTCATCATCGACATGGTGGTGGCGTCGGTGCTGATGTCGATGGGTATGATGATGATGTCGCCTGCCGTGATTTCGCTGCCGTTCAAGCTGATGCTGTTCGTGCTGGTCGATGGCTGGCAATTACTGCTGGGTTCGCTGTCCCAGAGCTTCTACTAGGGAGGCTGGCAATGACGCCTGAAACAGTCATGACCATGGGCCGCCAGGCCATGGAAGTCACGCTGATGGTGGCCGCTCCGCTGCTGCTCGTGGCGCTGCTGATCGGCCTGGTGGTCTCGATCTTCCAGGCCGCGACCCAGATCAACGAAGCGACGCTGTCCTTCATCCCTAAGCTGGTGGGCGTGTTCGTCACCCTGGTGGTGGCGGGACCGTGGATGATTTCCGTGATGGTCGACTACATGCGCCAGGTGCTGACCGGCATCCCATCGCTGGTCTCGTGACCAATGCTGGTCGTCACCGCCGCTGAACTCAATACCTGGATCGCCGCCCTGCTATGGCCGGCGGCCCGCATCCTGTCGCTGATCGCAGCCTCCCCCATCTTCGGCAATGCCCGCATCCCGCAGAACGTCAAGCTCGCGCTGGGCGTGCTGATCGCGATGGTGGTGGCGCCAGCCGTTCCGGCCATGCCGGCGCTCGACCCGGCCGGCTGGGCGGGCCTGTCGGTGCTGGGACGCGAAATCGTGATCGGCGCCGGCATGGGTTTCGCCATGCGGCTGGTGTTTGCGGCGGTGGAAATGGCGGGCGAGATTTCCAGCCTGACCATGGGCCTTGGCTTCGCCAGCTTCTTCGATCCGATGTCGCAGGGCCGCTCCTCGGCGGTGTCGCAATTCCTGGTGTGGGTTGTGACGCTGGCGGTGCTGGCGGTGAACGCCCACCTGGTGCTGATCGAGGCGCTGGCGGAAAGCTTCTACACGCTGCCGGTAGCCGCCATCTCCTTCCATAACAATGGCTTCTGGGAACTCGCGTTGTGGGGCTCGAAGATCTTCACGGCCGGCCTGCAGCTGTCGCTGCCGATTGTCGCGGCCCTGCTGATTACCAACGTCGCACTGGGCATCCTGACGCGCGCCGCGCCGCAACTGAACCTGTTCGGCATCGGCTTTCCTATCACGCTCGGCGTGGGCTTCCTGACGCTGACCATGACCCTGCCCTACATGAGCATGCCGATCCAGGTGCTGGTCAATGAGGGCATAGAAAAAGCGCGGCAATTGCCGCGCGAGTGGGATAGCCGGAGGATAAAGCCTCAGATCAAGTTGAACAACGACAAACCGGCCAGTGCCTTGTAGGATTTCTGCGCTGCTTCCAGCGTGGTTTGCTGCTGCGTGAAGCGGGAAATGGCTTCCACCGGGTCCAGGTCGACCAGGTCGGACAACTGGCTCGCATATTGCAGGTTCAGGTCGTCGCCAGCGCTGTCGAGGTGATCCAGCTCGCTCAGGCGGGCACCGACCGATGCGCGCACCGACAGCACGTTGTCCAGCGAGTTGGTAATGTTCTGGTTGGCCAGGTTCAGCGCGTTCGTCAATGCCGTACCTGCCTGCGGCGTACCGCTCGGGCCGCGCAGTGCGGCGATCAGGGTAGTCATGGTTTCGAACACCGACTGGTTCTTGCTCGGGTCAACGTTGAACACGTCGCCATTGGCCGGTGCCCCGGTGATATCCATCTGGATGCCGTCGAAAGCAATCGGCTGGCCCGACACGTACGGCACGTTCGATGCGACTGCGGTGCCGGCAGTGACGTCATTCACCGTATAGGTAGTCACGGCCGGCGTGCCCGTGACCGTGAAGTTAAGCGTGTAGTTGTGGCCGGTTACTGCCGACGGCGTTTTTACCACGCCCGGCGAAATGATGCCGGTGCCGCCGCGCGTGTAGTTGTTCGGGTCGACGCTGGTCTGGAAAGTACCGTTGCCGGTGATATTGCTTTCGAAGATGGCCGAGCCAGTCTCGCTGGTGGCCAGTTTGCGCGACGAGGCTACCTGCAGTTCGCGCTGGCCCTGGTCGCCGTTGTAGGTGGCCCCGGTGGCGGAACGGGTAAATGGCTGGATGTCGCTCTTATAGCCCGAGAAGAGGTAAGCGCCGGTGCCATCGGTGGCATTGGCCTGGCCCAGCAAGTCTTCCAGCCGGCCCTCGAGCTCCTTCGCCAGCGCTTCGCGGTCGGCCAGCGTGAAGCCGGGGTTGCCGGCGGCGACGATCTTGCTCTTCACTTCCTGCAGCAGGTCGTCGGTGTTCGCCAGCGTATTGTCCACCAGCGACAGCGAAGAATTTGCATTGCTGCGGTTGGTGACGTACTGCGTGTTCATTTCCTTGGACTGCGACACTTCCAGCGCACGGGCCGAAGCGACCGGATCGTCCGACGGTGTCACGACGCGCCTCATGGTCGACAGCTGCATCTGCGTCTTCTGCAGTTGCGCCTGCAGCGTGTTCAGCTGGCTGACGCCGTTTTCATAAATCGTCCGGGTGGCAATACGCATGACCATGATGCTATTCCTTCAAAAATCTCAATTGCCCAGCGACAGCAGGGTATCAAACAATTCGCTTGCCACCTGGATGACCTTGCCAGAGGCCTGGTAGGCCTGCTGGTAGCGCAGCAAGTTGGATGCTTCTTCGTCCAGGTTCACGCCAGACACCGAATCGCGCGCGGCCTGGGCCTGCTCCACGGTGGTGTCGGCCGCCGCACCGGCGATCTGCACTTCACGCGTCTTGTTGCCAACAAAGTTGACCATCTGCGCGTAGCTGGCCTGGAAGGTGGCGTGGCCATCGTCCAGGATGTTCTTCGTTTGCAGGCCTGCCAGCAGCACGCCATTGCGCGCGTCACCAACGCCGCTGCCGGGCGAAATGGTGAATTTGTCGTTGTTGGCAGGGTTGCCGGTGATCTCGATTTCGATCCCCTGGAAGGTCATCTTGGCGCCAGCGGTGTACGGCACTGGCGTACCGGCCGGATAGTTCGTGGTGACGCCATTGACGGTGACGTCCACCGCAGTCGGGAAGCCGGTCAGCTGATTGGTCGCACTGTTATAAGTCAGCGTGACGGGTGCGGCCAGCTGGTTGCCCGGCAACAGGTAGTTCGAGTTCACCGCGCCGGCGCTGATCTTGCCGGTGCCGGTATTGGCGGTCGGCACCGAAGTGCTGATCGGCGCACCCAGCGCAATCTTGTTGCGGTCCTTCAGTTCGACGCCGAAGTCCTGCGCCGCGTTGTAGGTCGGGCGCACCAGGAAGTGGTCGGGGCCGCCTGCGGCACCGGTGATCGAGAACGCTACGCCATCGATCACTTGCGGCTGGGTTTGCGGATACGGCGCGATGGTCGTGGTCACGCCATCGCTGGCGCGCGTCACGATGAAGTCAGTGCCGTTGTAGTTGATGTCGTAATCGGACGTGGTCAGTTTGGCCGCGTCGACCACCACCGCATCGATCTTCACGGTGCTCGATGGCGAGTTGCGGGTGTCATAGCCGACGTAGGCGTGGATATCCTTGAAGAAGTTGCCGCCCAGGTTACCATCCAGGTCGATGCCGAGCTTGTGCTGGTCATTGAAGGCATCGGCCAGGCCGGCAGCGATCTTGCCGAGGTTGGCATTTGCCACGTCCAGGCCACTGTTGCGGAAATCGATCAGGCCGCCCAACTGGCCGCCGGTCAGCACGCTGTCCGGCAATTGGGAGAAGGTGCCGCCCTGGGTCCGGTAGCCGACCACGATGCGCTCCGGGTCGGAAGGCGATGGCGCGGTCGCCAATTCCTGGCTGCGGTTGCCGATCACCAGCGGCTGGCCGGTGCCGAACGAGACGTTCAGCATATTGTTCTCGGCCGGCATGACGGTGACCTTGACCTGCTTGTTCATCTCGGCGATCAGGGCGTCGCGCTGGTCCATCAGGTCGCTCGGCAGGGCCGATGGATCGACCGACAGGCCGGCAATCGTGTTGTTCATCTCGGCGATACGGCGCGCAAAGGAATTGATCTCGTTGACGCTGGCGGCGACACCGGTGTTGACGCCTTCGTTCAATTCCTTCATGCGGCTGGACAGGCCGTTAAAGCGCGATGCCAGCGATTCTGCCGCGGACAGCATGGCCTGGCGCGCCGCAGTCGACTGCGGGTTCGAGTTGGCATTCTGCACGCCGCTGAAGAAGCTCTGCAGCGCCGGTCCCAGGCCGACCGTGGTATCGGCCAGCAGGTTGTCGATCTGGCTGACCTGGTTGAAATAGGTGTCGAGCTGGGCCTGGTTGGTTTGGGCGCCCAGCAGTTGGCGGTTCAGGAAGTCGTCATAGACGCGCTTGATCTGCGCCACCTCGGTGCCGGTACCGAGAAAACCTTCGCCGGTCTGGATCGGCTGCGTGGTGCTCTGCACCACCACCTGCCGGTTATAGCCGAGCACGTTGGCGTTGGTAATGTTGTGCCCAGTGGTGGCCAGGCCCGTCTGGGCAGCCAACAAACCACTTTTACCGATGCTGAGTAAGGACATTTTGATAATTACCTTCGCTAGATATTCAGTTTACGGCACATCCGGACAAAACTTGATGTTCGTCAGGCAAGAGTGCGCTTGATAATGCCGGCCAGCTTGGTGGCATAGTTGGGATCGGTGGCGTAGCCGGCGCGCTGCAAGCCCCTGGCGAAGCCGGCGGCATCGGTGCCATTGGCCGCCGCCAGCGCTTTTTCATAGCGCGGATTGCTGCTCAGCAGGCGAGCGTAGTCCTTGAAACTATCCGCATAGCTGTCATAGGCGCGGAATTTCTCGACGCGGGTCTGGGCTTTGCCATTGATGTATTCGGTTGTAGCCGTTTCGACAACACGGCCCTTCCAGTCCGACCCGGCCTTGATGCCGAACAGGTTGTGGCTGTTGCTGCCGTCGCGGCCCTTGATTTCGCGGCGGCCCCAGCCGGTTTCCAGTGCTGCCTGGCCGAGCATGAACTTGGCCGGGATGCCGGAAGCGCGGCTGGCTTCTTCGGCGTGGCTGGCCAGCTTGTCCTGGAAGCTGCGCACATGGGCTGGCTTGTCGCCGGCCGCTGCCGTGCTGGTGGCGGTTCTGGACATGGCCGCCGCCCCGCCGCTGGCCTCGATCGATCGCTGCAGTTTGGCCTGCTCCATCAGGGCGCGCGTCATGGCCGGATCGGTCGGCACGCCATCCACCGGCGGCAAGGTCTTCGACAGCTGGCGCACCAGCACGTCGGCCAGGCCCAGGCCTTTCTTGGCAATGTCCTGGCTGGTCTGCTGGTCGAGCATGGTGGTGAACATCTTGGTTTGCTGGTTGTCCATCAAACCGTCTTGCGGCGTGGCGTCGCGCATGCTCTTCATCATCATGTTGACGAACATGGCCTCGAACTGGGTGGCCGCGGTTTTCAGCGCCTCCGGCGAACCGGCACGGGCCGACTGGCGCAGCTCGGACATGCCCTTGGTGTCGATGGCAAGGTTGGAGCTCAGGTCGGCGGAAGCGGTACGCGGGATCATGATGGCGTCCTCAGATGATTTCCAGTTCGGCGCGCAGCGAACCCGCTGCCTTCATCGCCTGCAGGATGGCCAGCAAGTCTTGCGGCGAAGCGCCGATGGCATTGAGGGCTTTCACCACGTCGGCCAGCGACGCACCGCCCTTCAGCATGATGACCTTGCCGGAGTCTTTCTTGATGTCGACACTGCCCTGCTGGGACACCACGGTCTGGCCGCCGCTGAGTGGATTCGGCTGGCTGACCTGGGTGTCGGCACTAACCGATACTGACAGGTTGCCGTGCGAAATGGCGCACGTCTCGAGTGTAACTTCCTGGTTCATCACCACCGAGCCGGTGCGGGCGTTCATGATGACTTTTGCTGCCTGGCGCGCCGGGCGCACGTCCATGCTTTCCAGCTCGCCGATAAAGGCCACCCGCGCATCGCTCGACGATGGCGCAGTGACGCGAATGGTGCGGCCATCCTGCGCATAGGCCACGCCGGCGCCGTATTTGTCGTTGATGGCGTTGACCACGCGGCTGGCGGTGGCGAAGTCGGTGTTGTTCAGTTCAAGGCGGATCTGGTTGCCGTCGCCCAGCGTGGTCGGCACCGCGCGTTCCACCGTGGCGCCGCCGGAAATGCGGCCGACCGACAGGTGGTTGACGACGACAGCAGCGCCGCCGCCCGGCGCCTGCGCACCAACGCCACTCACCAGCACATTGCCTTGTGCCATGCCATACACCTGGCCGTCGGCGCCTTTCAGCGGCGTCATCAGCAGCGTGCCGCCGCGCAGCGATTTGGCGTTACCCATCGACGACACGGTGACATCGATCTGCTGGCCCGGTTGCGCGAACGCCGGCAGGTTGGTGGTGACCATTACGGCCGCCACGTTCTTCAATTGCAGCGTGGTGCCGGGCGGCAGCGCCACCCCCATCGACTGCAGCATGGACGCCACCGATTGCACGGTGAACGGGGTTTGCGTGGTCTGGTCGCCGGAGCCGTCAAGGCCGACCACCAGGCCGTAACCCATCAACTGGTTCTGGCGCACGCCGGCAACGCTGGCCAGGTCCTTCAGGCGTTCAGCCTGCACGGCTGGCGCCAGCAGCAAGGCCGCACAGAGAGTGAGGAGTTTGAAATTCTTCATGATCAGAATGGCAGCAGGCTGAGGAAGAAGCGCGACAGCATCGACTGCACTTCGGCACCATCGATATTGCTCTTGGTGCGGTACTCGACGCGGGCGTCGGCAATCGAGGTAGAGGGCACCGAATTGCCGTTGATCGAATCCGGATTCACCATGCCGGAAATGCGGATGTATTCGGTGGCCTTGTTCATGCCGACCTGCTTTTCGCCGGCGATGATCAGGTTACCGTTCGACAGCACTTCCACCACCGTGGCGCCAATGGTGCCGCGGAAGCTGTTGCTGAGGGTCTGGCTGTCGGCATCGGCGAACTTGTTGTCGGCACTGGTGGCGACGTTGGTGCCAAAGCGGTTCTGCAGCACGCCAGGAATGCCGAAGTTCACACTGCCGGATTTGCTGCCGGCGCTGGCGCCATTCTTGACGGCCGAGGTGCTTTCGGTGATGACGACATTGATCACGTCGCCCACATGGCGCGCGCGGCGATCCTCGAAGGCAGGACGGAAGCTGCTGGCCTGGTAAATCGCGCCATTATTCTGCGCCACCGGCGGATATGGCGGCGGCAGAGGACGGGCGCTGGTCGGACCGTTGACGATCGAGGTTGGCGCGCCTGCGCAAGCAGACAGCAGCGCGGCAGCGATGATGGTGGCGGCAAGACGGATACGCATGGCGGGCTCGCTCAATTACAGTTGCGACAGGCGCTGCAGCATCTGGTCGGAGGTGGTGATCGCCTTCGAATTGATCTCGTAGGCGCGCTGGGTCTGGATCATGTTCACCATTTCCTCGACCACGTTGACGTTCGAAGTTTCCACATAACCCTGCAGGATCACGCCAGTGCCGTTGGTGCCCGGCTGGTTCTGCGTGGCGGCGCCGGAAGAACCGGTTTCCACATACAGGTTTTCCCCCTTCGACTCCAGGCCGGTCGGGTTGATGAAGGTCGCCAACTGGATAGCGCCGATCTGCTGCGGGGCAGCCTGGCCCGGCAGGGTGACCGACACGATGCCGTCGCGGCCAACCGTGATGCTGGTGGCATTGATCGGGATGGTGATGGCTGGCTGCAGCACGAAGCCGCTGGAAGTAACCATCTGGCCATTGTTATCGCGCTGGAAGGAACCATCGCGGGTATAGGCGGTGGTGCCGTCCGGCAGCAGCACGGGGAAGAAGCCGTTGCCGTTGACCATCAGGTCCTTGTCGTTGCCGGTCGACTGCGGGTTGCCCTGGGTATGGATGCGCTCGATGGAGACCGGGCGCACGCCGGTACCGATCTGCATGCCCGAGGGAAGCTGGGTTTGCTGCGAAGAGGCAGCGCCCGGCTGGCGGATATTCTGGTACAGCAGGTCCTCAAAGACCGCGCGCGACTTCTTGAAGCCGTTGGTGCTCACGTTCGCCAGGTTGTTGGACACCACGTCCATCTGGGTCTGCTGCGCTTCCATGCCAGTCTTGGCAATCCACAGTGATCGAATCATTTGCCTGCTCCAAAAACGGTTTTCCTATGCAGGCATTATCCGGGAGCAATGGTCAAGTCAAAGCCCCGATCTGGCCGGTTTTCCCCCGCCTATTCAAGCGTGTGGCAGGAATTGTTCAGCTCTGCTATTGTTTGCGATTTGCTAATTGTTGCCATAAAGCCAGAAATATGAGGACTGAACTCCTGTCCCAGGCGTATGCCGCCCTCGCCCAGTTCACAAGCGAAAGCCGGCTGTACGAGTTCACATTGGAAAAAGATGAGGATTACGGCTCAGGCGGGCTGCTGGTCGAAGCCTTCCTGGCCGACGATTGCCTGCAGGAAATCGCTGCCCGCGACGTCATCGCCCTATCGACCAGCGCTACCATCGAGCCTTCGAGCCTGCTGGGCCAGCGCGCCAGCTTGCAGGCCAGCCTGGCCGACGGCAGCCGCACCGCCTTCCATGGCTATATAAGTCATGTCGCCATGCTGGGCAGCGAAGGCGGCTTCGCCCGCTATCGCCTGCGCATGTCGTCCTGGCTGTGGCTTGCCACGCAGTCGCGCAACAGCCGCGTATGGCAGGAGAAGGGAGTGGCCGACATCGTCGACGAAGTGTTCTCCGGCTTCGCCCCCTATGCCAAATGGCAATGGAGCGACGATGCCCGCGCCCTGCTCGACTCGATTCCGGTGCGCAGCTACTGCTGCCAGTACCGCGAATCCGACTATGACTTCGTGCGCCGCCTGCTGACGGAAGAAGGCGTCGCCTGGCGCTTCGAAGACAGCGACGAGGAACAGACCCTGGTGCTGTTCGCCGACAGCAGCCAGCAATCGGCCACGCCGGAAGACGCCAGCAGTGCCGCCGGCCATGGCCTGCGGTATCACGCCGCCCGTGCGGGTGAAGAATTCGACACGATCCAGTCCCTGCAGACCATGCGTCAACTGGTCAGCGGCGCGGTGGCCGTGCTCAGTTATGACTACAAAGCCAAAGCCGCCGTCAGCGCCACTGTTCCCACGCGCGTGAACGACCTCGGCAAGAACGCCTACCAGCCGGAGAGCTACGATTACCCCGGCCAGTACTTCTACAGCGACAGCTCCGAAGCCGAACGCTACGCCACGCTGCACATGCAGCTGCACGAAGCGCGCAGCCAGCAATGCCAGGGCCGCTCCACCGTGCGTACGCTGCGCGCAGGCAGCCGCTTCACAATGACGCAAGGCGCCCTGCTCTCCAGCGACGACGGCGCAGACTATGTCGCCCTGCGCGTGCTGGGCGTCGGCGTCAACAACCTGCCAATCGCCGCCAAGCGCGGCCTGGCAGAACTGTTCGGCCCTATTCCCGAGCTGCTGGAAGCACTGGCGGAGCAAACGCGCGACCTGCCGGAAGACTTCAGCACCACGGTGGAAAAAGCATCCGCCAGCGGCTATGCCAACAGCTTTGCGGCCTTAGCGGCGAATGTCCCATGGCGCCCGGCGCACCATGGTGGCGAAGGCCGGCAGCACGCCAAGCCAACCGCACTCGGCTCCCAGAGCGCAATTGTGGTCGGCGAAGACGGCCAGGACATGCCCCAGGGTGGCAACGAAATCCACTGTGACCGTCTGGGCCGCGTGAGGATCCGCTTCCACTGGCAGGATTCCGCCGACGCCACATGCTGGGTGCGCGTCGCGCAACGCTCGGCTGGCGGCGGCATGGGCAGCCAGTTCCTGCCGCGCATCGGACAGGAAGTACTGGTGCAGTTCATCGAGAACGACATCGACCGCCCGATCATCGTCGGCGCCCTGTACAACGGCCAGGGCGAAAGCGGCATCGCGCCATCGCCTGGCGGCACCACCGCGCAGGAAACATCCGACCATTTCAGCCAGGCCCACGACCATGCCACCTCGGCGCAGGGCAACCTGGTCGGCGGCAATGGCCCGGTATGGCACGGCGCCGGCGGCGGCAGCGGCGCCCACCGCAACGCATCCGCGATGTGGGGTGTGCGCAGCAAGGAATTCGGCGGCAGCGGCTACAACCAGCTCATGTTCGACGACACCGACAACCAGGGCCGCGTGCAACTGCGCACCACCCAGGCAACCACGGAGCTGAACCTGGGCCACCTGGTCCACAACACCGACAACTACCGGGGCAGCCTGCGCGGACAAGGCGCGGAACTGCGCACCGATGCTTATGGCGCGGTGCGCGCCGGTGCGGGCCTGCTGGTCACCAGTTACAAGATTTCGCACGGCGCCTCGCAGCGCGAACCGGCGGGTGACAATACCGCAGGCATCGCGATGATGAAGCAGGCCGTCAAGCTGGGTGAGACCTTCAGCGATGTCGCGGTGAAGCATGGCACTGTAGGCCTCGCCTCCCACATGGGCGCACACAAAGCCAATGCCAGCACGCTCGATGAAAAGGAAGCGCCACTGCAATCGCTGCTGACTGCCGTCTCCGGCATGGTGGGCGACGCCAGCCTCGATGCCGCGCAAGCGGATGCCGGCGAGCGCAACTCCGGCGCTGGACCGGGCAAGTCGCCGCATAGCGCCGATCCGATCATTGCGATCACCGCCAAGGACGGCCTGTCAATGAGCGCCGCGCGCGACCTGCAAATGGCCGCAGGCGAAACCGCAACTGTGATGAGCGGCGCCGACACGCAGCTCGCAACCGGCGGCCAGATGCGCGTGCACACGCAGCAAGCAATCGGCATGTTGGGCGGCGCGGTCAAGCCCGGCGAGCAAGACATCGGCGTACAGGTCATCGCAGCGCACGATCCTATCGACGTGCAGGCACAGGCTGGAGCAATGTTGGTGCAGGCACGCGATGTGATCAACGTAAAAAGCTCCAACGCCCATATCGATTGGGCTGCCGCGAAGAAGATCAGTCTGTCCACCGTGGGTGGCGCAAACATCACTATTGATGGCGGCAACATCACATTGCAGTGTCCGGGCAAGATCGAAATCAAGGCAGGCAAAAAGTCCTTTATTGGCCCAGAAGGCCTGGAGTATTCGTTGCCCAAGTTACCGAAGTCTGCGACCAAGCCTGAATCTCTGAAGTTCGACTTGTTGTTGACGTCCTTGCCTGGCTCCATCGCAACACCTCTCAGCCAATGTAATTGGCAGATCGTACGGGCTGGCGGGCAAGCTCGCGACCGCGTAATTGTCCAAGGCTGCACAGACGATCAAGGCAAATTAAAAATGACACCTGCGCAAGAACTTCGGCTATCGGTTGCCGTAGCACGCTGGCCAAATGACCTGATGTTAATAGGGCCCGGCATGGCACGACCGTTTGAACTCTACAAACAGAGGGATGACTGGAGCCAAGGAGATAAGACCCTACATGCACTAGCGGCACTCGATTTTTCTGAAGTCCCGCGGATGCATATTTCAACCAAAACGAGCCAAAAGGAAATCGTTCGAGCGGGGCAAGGACTTGGCGAAAAAAGTACTTACGACTTCTTTAAGAAATTGAATACCTAAGCATGAACATGCCATTTACACCGGTCGAGCTCACCGACCAGAAACAAAATACAGTAGTTGGTCAAGCAGCGAGCCATGCTGAAACGCATCGGTTAGATCTCATGGACGAGACGGCTTTTGCCAACCTGAGATATGGAAATTCAGTTAAATGCTTTACAACCGGGATGGCTTACTACAACGATCTATACGATGCGATGAAGGGAGCGAAGAAACACATCTTCATTGCCGGGTGGCAGATCGATTGGGACGTTGAATTGAAACCTGGAGTGCGACTGATAGATCTTCTTAGAGAAAAAGTACTTAGCTCAGAGTCTTTCCGCGTATTCGTAATGCCGTGGATGTCGCCTAAAATTGGCCTGAATACGGGCGATCTGGCGACTATGCTCGCAATTTTCCAGTTGAATGCTGGGCGTAAGTCATTACAAGCGATTTGTTGCCCATCGGGGACCCAGTGCGACTTTACGGGGATTGAAAAGAGCATGTTCAGTCACCACCAAAAGTTGGTCGTTATAGATAATAAGATCGGTTATATAGGCGGTATTGACTTGGCATACGGCCGTCGTGATGACGAACGCTTTTCGCTTGATCCAGGAAAGCGGAAGTTTAAGGAGCGATACAACCCTGGTGTCCCCCCTATGCATCAAATTACCCCGAAAGATGGGCGCTGCCTGTCGGCAACGGACTTGTTGTGTACGACCTTTACATTCGCAAAATGGAATATTGGTGGCAACACCGAACCGGGTGCACTGAGCAAATTCTTTAGCAGCGCAATGGACAAAGCGGAATGGCTCTCTTTGAAGGCAGTTGAGTCAGTGAACGCAGCAGCAGCCGGCATAGAGAAAACTAAAGAAGCTGTCGCTGCCGAGGTTCGAGTTGCGGCAAAAGCGACCACTCATGCAGCATCTGCGTCGCTAGATGTGGCAGTTGCAGCGGCAAATTCAGTCAGCAGGCAATGCGCAGCAATGCAAGTCCCCGACTTCTACAATGGAGTCAAGCAATATAAAGTTGGCACTCAACCTACATCCACACTTCCGGATAGCCTCCGCCAATCCGAAAAAGACATGCGCGAAGGCTGGAACTCCGTTATCGATCAGATTCCGGAATTTTTGTCTCCACTTAGCAGGCTAAGGAAGGTGCGCTCGACACCTCACTCCTCTATTCCAGGCGCCCTCGAAAGACTGGAGCGCGATGCGCGGAATCGCGCGAACGTTATTATTGACGCCACAGCTGCATTAGCGGGGCAAGTTCAACGCGGAGCCGAGGCAACTCGTCTGGTTTGCGTCGAAATAGGACCGGCAATGGATGCTGGTGCAAAAAAGGCAAAAGTAGCGGTGCGTACTGCTGCCGCGAATGCCCAGCGAGAAATTGAGGAAGGTGTGAATGTCTTCCAGCGCGCCCTGATCGCTGAAGTGAATGAAATCCGTGCTCTTGTTAGCGAACACATAAGGGTAGCGGGTGTGATTCTTCGACTTGGTGTAACGGAAGGGACTAGCCTGATCAGCCAAGATTTCCTTGAGGACGCGATCGGAACCTATAATCGATTTTGCAAAAACGTTTACGCAGCTCAGCTCGCCGTTTCGTGGCTGGACGCGGAAGCGCACCCACTCCTCTTTAATCCTGAAACAAAGTCTGCAGTGGATTCAGTTCTCAGCGAAACTCAACCGCGCCAGCCCTGGCAAGACGTACACTGCCGCATAGAGGGTCCTGCCGTAGACGACATCGCCCTGAACTTCATTCGCCGATGGAACGCGAGTAATACCAGCTACTTAGCAGCCCCAAAAAAACAACTTAATCCACAGCGAGCAATCGAGGGGCTATTGGCCCCCGTTGGCACGGCCCTGCACGGAGCGTGGAGCGCATCAAAAAATTTAGCACTCCATAAACTCGCCCTGATCGGAAAGGAGTTTTATCCACAACCACGTAAGGCTTTGCTTGCTGGCGATCCCCGCAACGGGGTTGCCGTGCGAGTACTTCGAAGTGCGCCGGAAAAAATGTGCCGACAGGAATCGGAAGCAGAGAAAAAGAAGGGCGCAGCGGTAAAAGCACAGCATGAGATCCTCGACACAATGGTCAGTCTGATTAGGGGTGCCACAGACTTCATTTACATTGAAAATCAATTTTTCCAGACCGATTTTGAAGATCCTTCTTTCGACCCTTGGTCTGCTAGCGGGGCGGCGCGCAGATCCGCCCCGATGAAGCACATGATCTCATCGCTGGGTTCTGAACTGTCAACACGCATCACCAGTTCAGGGGGCGCACCACATAGGAAAACTCTGCCTAAGAACATTATTGGCAAGACTTTGGCCGAACGAATTGCCATGGCAATTCGTTGGGATCAGCCGTTCCATGTTTACCTTGTTTTGCCAGTGCACCCGGAGGGCAAGCTGTCTGATCTGGCCATTGCCGGTCAGATCCATTGGACGATGCAGAGCTTGGTGTTTGCGAGCGGTAGTTTGGTCAATCAGATCCGACGGGCAATTTTTGCCAAACGAAATTGCAAGAGACCGATGGATGATGGCATCTGGGCGTCAGCATGGGAAGCTGCCGGCCAAGAAGCGGGCAATGGATATGTTTACGACGAAGTAACCGACGAAGAGTGGGCGCAATATCTGACGCTCTTGAACCTTCGAAACTGTCAGCACGTAGGAGGCCGGCTCTGTACGGAACAAATTTACGTCCACAGCAAGCTAATGATTGTCGATGATCGCCACATAATCATGGGCAGCGCAAACATTAACGATCGCAGTTTAAGCGGGAGCCGAGATTCGGAAATTGCTGTGATGCTCCTAGACACTGCAGAGGCAAAGAGGAAGATCCGCGACCTTGAAACGACCGTGAATCCGCTCGCTCGAAATTTACGAATGGATCTGTGGAGAAAGCACCTGGCGCTAGCGGGCAACGGCAACGAAATTGTAGGAGCTGCGTCTTCGCTATCGACACTTATCGAGACCCCTGCCGCGCAAGCTACTATCAAGGCAATTCAGGAATTGGCTACGTCGAACGCGGAGTTGTATAGCCGTGCCTTTCCCTATGTCCCTTGGAGTAAATCCGAATCTTCGCGCGTAGGCGGAGAAGGCGCATCGCTCTGGCCACCATGCTCTAAGGGCGGCGAAAAGAGCGATGCTGCAAAAGTGGAAGCAGAAATGCCTTTTGATGAGAGATTTTGGACTTCGAACAGCAAAGAATCTGCGCCAAAAGGCATACGAGGATTTTTTACGGCTCTTCCAACCTACTGGACCAGCGGCGAGAATAACCAGCCAGGTAAGATGAGTACTGTGCTGCTCACACAAAGCACTCCTGTAAAGAATTCGGAAGTGGGAGAAAGAGATGTTGTCAATGGGTAGAAATTTAAGCGGTTACGGCATCACTGCCGCAGGCATTCAAATCCTCGTCTTGTCGCTGCTAGCCGGATGTAGCAAAGCAAATACCTTAGCTGAGAAACTCAGTAGTGAGAAGAAGAACTCCAGCGACTGGCAGGCTATGTGTTTGGGACATCTCTTGCTTGACACTCCTCCCCTTAAAGAGCTAGGCGCGACGCCCGTGCGATATGATTTCGTTTACCAGATCAAAGGGATCGGTGGCGAGGAAGGGACATGGGGAGAACTGCGATACGGCAAGTTGAAGGTCGCAGAATCTGTTCCGGGAAATAGCGACAGCTTGTTGAATGTACGGAACTCTGCCCGACATGAAGTAATCTCGCAAGAGAAGTACTTGAAACTTATTAGCGCAAAACAAGCGCAAATCCAAAGCTGGAGCAGGCGGGCTACAGAAGGATCCACCGATGAAAAGCAAGCGGCTAAGAGCGTCTTGTCCGACAAAAAGCGCGAGCTTGACGAACTGACCCACGCGTCCGTTGTCTCAGGGGGGGCTGATATCGATCCTCGCGATGGATTTGGAGTTCGGATCGGTTCCGACTTCATCGTCGGATTTCAAAGTGAGGAAGATAATCGGATCCGGATTTTCGAAGGACCCTTTACTACTTCAGTACCGGAAAGCCCTGAAGCAGCATCGGAAGAACTTCGTAAAATTAGGAGGAGTTATCAGCCGCGATCACCTTCCGTCATCCCGGCGTCATCTGGTTATTGCACCGCCTACGGCTTTTTTAGCGAGGAACAAGGGATCGGGCAACAGGCCAGTATCCGTATGCCATTCCAGCTAAAGGAATATCCAAATTTGCTTTTCTATTTCGATAGCTCCCCATCTGAAGACGAATTTCAACGCAATCCTCAAATAGTTCGGCAGCGTGGAAAGAATCGGAAGATGTTGGATAGTGATGACAGTAAGATCCGAAGCGAAACCGCCTCCGTACAAATTCTGGGAATGCCTGGGCGCATGTTATCGCAGGAATACGAACCAATGTGCATCACGAAGAATGACTGTCAGCCACCAGCACTTGCGTATGCCATCGAAGCCGAAGTCTCAGGGGTTCCCGGGCGGGCAGATCGTCCGCATTTGGTGCTTCACATGAGCGCGATCTTGTCGGATGAACACAAACTTAAGTTGCCCCCCCTTGAAAACACAGCAAGCGACAAGCTTGATTACCCCGCTTTACGTGGCCACGTCCCCCCCCCATATCACGTTGGTAAGGAAATCTTTCAAAAGGTTCTGAACTCCATCCGAATCCGGCCAGGAGCATTTGTCGCGAAGACGAGTGGAAATTCGCCAAAAGCTCAAGCTTTGAAAGACTAGGATCATCGATGATGTCCCTGAAGTCTTTCAGCAAGTGTACGAGCTGATGCGCCTGGTTCCGAGCCGTGCTCACTGTGCCACTTGCACGTTCTTCACAGTGCCATATTGACACTGGTGCAGCAAGACGGTGTGACTGCCCTGCAGTCCATTCGCCGCACCGGTGTCCTGTGGCATCGAGTACAGGATGCTGTTGAGCAGCATCATTGAGCGCGTTACTTTTGACGGCTTGGTCTACACCGGGCTCGCTCACATTTGGAATCGATAAGGGGGGTCCGTGCTTTACCAGCACATTGAAAATCCGGAGAGGACCAAGTACCTTTCACAGGTCCTTCGATTTGGCGCCACACTGCTAACCATGCTCTGTTGCAGATCTGTTGTAGCTGCAAGCGCAGAATGGAAAGAAGAGTGTGTCGGCCGCTCGATGTTTCAGCTTCCTCCCGATGTGGAAGTGGCGGGCCATGCTTACCGCGAGATTGCGAATGAAATGCAAGGCGGGAACGGCCTGTCCGAGCCCCAGTTCGCTGACGATCAAATCGCTGGGTGGAGCAGGTTCGGCTACACCGGCTTCTTTTTGATCTCGAATCCGCTAAGCGCGATCGAGATTAAAGACGTGCGCTCTAAATTCGTGAAGGCAAAGAGAGCGTTGAAAGCGCGGCTCGCGAACGGCAAGCCCAGTGCTGACGAGAAGATAGTTGACATCAGCATCGCGCATGGAAGCTTGGCATGGAGTTCTCAAAGCAATGTGAGGTTTCTCCTTCAACTGAACGATCACCTGATCTCGGGCCGATTCGGATACACAGACAAAACCAAAGCCGAGAACATTAAGCTCTTCAAGTCATTTGCAGAGAGGGTTGAGCCTCGCCCCATCTTTTCAATTCCTAACGAACCTGGCGTTTGCTTGCCTTACACGTTCATAAGGGACGATGGACGACATCTGAGGGATGTTACGGTGACCTACCGTAGCAGAGCATATCCGGACGTTTCGATCATCCTGCATGATTCGACGCCGGCCGAGTCACCTTCTTCGACGTCGAAGGCCAAGGCACAACCTCAATTCGTTCTGAACGAGTTCTGGTCCCAGTATGAACATAGCGAGACCGGCAGAAAAGTCAGCGCGGCGTGGTGGCCCCGTACGACGCAAGCCGTCGAAATTGATGGCCGTGAAGGGCTGTCAACATTCGTAAAGATCGTTCGAGTCGATGGCAGTATCGACTACGGTTATTCGGCACACGTTTCCGGGGAAACGGAAATGCCTGATTTGACTCTTCACGTAATTCGAGAGGCAAACAGCGTGCAGGCTGGCGGAACGAAGCCGACCCGGCAACAAGAACTTCTCGAATTAGCGCAGCGAATTGCTGCCACTATTCGAAGACGGTAATTGCTCGGGCCTGTGACATCATGAAGAATACAAAGAATGGAGCTGTAAGCTGCAATCATCAGGGCTGGACAGTGGAGCTACCCAGGTAATTTGGGTTGCCAAGCCACGGCGGGACTCACTCGACGTCGACACCTGGGCTGCCTGCAAAGGCTGCGGCCGCCCTACCCCATAGCCCTGGACGAAGTCGACACCCATCGCGCGGAAGCAGGCCAGCACAGCCTCGTCTTCGACGAATTCGACAATAGTTTGCCTGCCCATCACGTGCGCGATGTGGTTAATCGATTCGACCATGGTGCGTTCGGTCGGGCTGTGCAGGATGCCTTTGATGAAGCTACCGTCGTCGTCCAGCGAGCGTCGCAGCCTGGGCCAGGTTGGCCACTGCCACCATATCGACGCTCTGGGGCGCTGGTCAGCCGTCGTCGCATGGCAGCGGTGGGGCAAGATCATACTCAACAGACAATGAAAGGAAACGATTTTGAACTATCTACTTGTGCTTTGTGCTGGGCTTCTGATGGCATGCTCAACCCAGCCCAAGCGAGACGAATCGAAATACGGTGCCAGTGTGGGGATTGTTAACCATACCGAAAAGTATATCGACTCTGCCTCTGTGAACGGTGCTGGAGGGGCAAACATGGGTGCGTGGGGGGCTGGCGTAGGCGACGTTTGTTGCGCATCCGTTCCTAGAAAATGGTATCCAGGAATGAATGTTCTCGTCCGCTGGGATATGCCTGAGGGAAGCAAACATTTTTACAAGGAGAAGATGGTCGAAGTCGAGAGATATGACGAGCCTGGAACTATCTACTTGCATTTTTTCCCTGATGATCAGGTAAGAGTAGTTGTTTCCCAATATGCTGGCTGGAGTCCAATGCACCCGATCAAGGCTCCAGAGGAACCCGCCGCAAACCCAGTTCAGCCGCGATAAACATGACCCAAACCACCGTCGACGCAACGCCAATTAAAGCCCCATTTTAGGATCGACAGGTCTTTTGCTGATTGCCGATGAATCTCCTTTTGCATGAGGAACTCCTACACGGACACCATCCCTATCTCGGTACAGATTATTGTTTGTGCCATTAAAGAACATGGCAACATGGAGCAGCCAGAATTCATGACAAAGAAACTGATGCCACACCAGGTCGAAGGACTGAAACAGGTCTTATTCGGTAGACGCCAGCAGATTTACGATGATGGATCTATACACGACGTAGAAAAAGCGATCAGGCACTTGCAGAGACAATTAATCGGCTTCTTTGTGGAAGCCCCTTTGGATTGGGGAAAGGAGACCAAGATTAGATTCAACCCTACTGGAGACACCAGCGTTGATGTGGCGGCCGTAAAGATCAAGTCCCCTACAGGAAACAATCAAACCTCAGCATGATCAAACATCTTACAATCCTTGCTTTGTTCTTAGCACCGCACCTACCTGCGTTTGCAGCTTGCTTTAAGGCGGATCCAATTACATCTCCGTCAAAGGATCTCAAGACGGTGATTGATTATGATATTGAAGGTATGACGAGCCTCGGCGAGTCTCCAGTAGGAAAGACCAACTCTACGTATCCCCCTACGCTTACCGACGACCAGATAAAGCAGCTTGGGAATCGATCCATGCGTGACGGCGAATCGGGGAAGGTTTCTTACTACGAGCCATTGGCTAAGGGTGGGTGGAGACTTTGCCGCATTGATCTTTGGCTGCCAACATTAGATTTCGCTCCCGATCCAGTGCTGGTTGAAAAGACAAAGCAATACAGTACTGGTAATGAATTTGCCGAGAACCTGGTCAAACGGAATCGATATCTGGCGTACAGCACAATCTATGCCTACGACCCCAAGGGACGAATTGAGCGGATCGAACAGGCCGACTTTTCTGAGCGACCTAAACCAACTTTCCAAGCCCAGCATTGCCGCCGCTACGACGAAAGGGATAACGTTGTGCTATGGGTAAGCCCAAAGCACACTAACAAGTGCCCCGCCGGCGAACCATCGTTGCGCGATGAATGGCGCAAGTTCAAATACGCGATGTTTAAGGGCAAGCAGGTTCAGCTCTTATCGCGCTGGCACATCCCTAAAGGAGAGACCGAATGGAAAGAGGAGTGGGTCCCAATTCAGTTGGGCGCATATCCAGAGGCTGTGAGCGGAAATGCATATGTGGACTCGCGAAGAGGCGTTCGAGAAATCTTCGGATCCAACTACGGGAAACTAGATAATAACGCTGCAAACACTGTCGTCGATGGTTCCGGGCATTGGCGCGGTTCCAACTATTACTTCCCTAAACAGATCGTTCCGGCGTCAGTACTAGAAAACCCTGATGAACTGTACAAATATGAGCGGCGCCGCGTAACTAATCTCGATAGCCACACGCGCATGGCTGAGCTCTTCAAGCCAAACGAACATATCTCGCGCCACCGTTTTTACATGACCGAGGATTATGTCTTACGGCACGAACAGTTGAGCGCACAAGGGAAGGTCACCCGCATCATAACGGTCAACGATTGGAGGCAGCCTCGCCCAGGTCCTAATCCAGACATCAACGACAATCTCTTGAGTACTTCGGTGCGTGGACTCGCCGGCCACCGTATTTATCACCGCGTGTACGAGGTTTCTGCAAATGGACATCCCACTCTTGTCGCAGCAAGTTGGGCTAAGTCAAGGAGTCTATTCAAGAGCGGATCAAGCGCGGACAAAGACCTGGACTTTGGTACTCCGGATGGGAAGGCAAAGTGGCGAACCGCGGAAGAGTTTTACAAAGCTTTTGACTCAAGCATTGACGCGCGGCAGGTCTTTCCCGACTTTGACGACAAAGAACTTAGCGCGGAATAGAAATCGTCAAATGCTGTCATTTCGCTAGAGGCCAAGCTGACCAATGACGATAGATGTCGGCTCAACTTGGGCCGTGTTCCCTTTAGCTGTTGACACAGGGTTACTGCGAGCTGGCCTGGTGGCCGGCGCTTTGTTCATGCGAACCAGGCCTGCTGTCGAAGCATTCTGGATAGTGTCTATGGCCACAAGCCCGCTTACGCTCTTGGCAATAGAGCTATCCAGGTGATTTGGGTTACCAAGCCACTGCGGGACTCACACGAGGTCAACCACCTGGGCTGCCTGCAAAGGCTGCGGCCGCCCTACCCCATAGCCTTGGGCGAAGTCGACGCCCATCGCACGCAAGCAGGCGAGCACCGCATCGTCTTCCACGAATTCGGCAATGGTCTGCTTGCCCATCACGTGCGCGATCTGGTTGATCGATTCGACCATGGCGCGCTCCGTCGGGCTGTGCAGGATGCCTTTGATGAAGCTGCCGTCAATCTTCACGTAATCGACCGGCAAGTGCTTCAGGTAGGCGAAGGACGACATGCCGGCGCCGAAGTCGTCGAGCGCGAAGCGGGCGCCCTGCGCTTGCAGGTCCTGGATCAGGGTCGCGGCTTGGGCCAGGTTGGCCACGGCCACCGTTTCCGTGATTTCGAAACACACATCTTCCAGCGCCACACCAGTGATGCGCTGCTGCTCCAGCACGAATTCCAGCAAACCTTCGTCGCACACTGATGCGCCGGACAGGTTGATGGCCCAACTGGTGCCTGGCGGCTGCTGCGCCAGCGCTTCGAAGGCGTGGCGAATCACCCAGCGGTCGAGCAGCGGCATCAGGTCATAGCGTTCTGCGGCGGGGATGAAGGCCATCGGTGGCACCAGGCCGCCCTGCTCGTCCAGCATGCGCACCAGCACTTCGGCATGCGCGCGGCCGCCCCGCAGCGGCGCGATGGTTTGCAAGTGCAGGCAGAAGCGGTCGTTTTCCAGCGCGGCGCGGATGCGGGACACAGCTTCCATTTCGGTCTGCCGCACCGAGAGTTCGGCATCGTCGTCGCTGTACAGGTGGATGCGGTTGCGGCCCTTCTCTTTCGCCATGTAGCAGGCGGCGTCGGCGGCCTTCATCACTTCTTTCAGGCTGCTGCTGCGGCTATCGAGAAGCACCAGGCCGATGCTGACGCCGATGCGATAGCTGCGCACGCCCCAGGCGAAATGCAGGTCCACCACGGCCTTGCGTACTTTCTCCGCTACACGCAAGGCGTCCTCGTGGCTGCATTGTGTCAGCATGATGCCGAATTCGTCTCCGCCCAACCGGCCGACGATGTCACGTTCGCGCAGTGTCGATTGCAGGAGCTGGCTCACTTGCTTGATCAGTTCGTCGCCCGCCGCGTGGCCGCTGGTGTCGTTGACGATCTTGAAGCGGTCCAGGTCGAGGTAAAGCACGGCATGCTCACCGCCGCTGCCCTGGCGCAGGGCCGACAGCAATTCGCGCAGGCGGCGCTCGAATTCGCGCCGGTTCAGAATGTCGGTCAGTTCGTCGTGCGTGGCCTGGTAACTCAGTTGCGCGGCGTGGCGGCGCGCTTCGCTTGCGTCGTGCAGCACGATGACCTGGCCGATGGCAGTGCCATCCGGTGCGTGGATCGGTGCTACCGAACGGTCGACCGGCAGAAGGGAGCCGTCGGTTGCCAGCACATGCAAGGCACCGCCCTCGCCTTCCAGCCGGCACACTTCATCCAGCGGGCGCCCCAGCATATCGGCGCCGGTCATGCCCAGCATCTGTTCGGCATTACGGTTGCTGTAGCTGACGCGCTGCTCGCGGTCGGTTGTGATCACGGCGTCAGCGATCGAACCCAGGGTCACCTGCACCAGTTCTTTTTCGGCGAAGGATTCGGCTTCGCTCTGGCGCAGTTGCAGCAGCAGGCGCTCGCGACGGGCGAAGGAGCGGCGCAGGTAGCTGTTGCCGCTCCAGGCCAGCACAGCGGCGGCCAGCAGCATCACTGCCAGCAAGGCAGTCGAAACCTGGCGTGCGGCGTCGTTGATGGCGGCGGCAAAGCCGATGGCAAGTGGCGTCAGCCTGCGGTCGACTTCCTGGATTTCCAGCAGCACGGCTGGCGCGCGGCGGGCGGCAGGTTCCATGGTGTGCACGCGCTCACCCAGTTCGCGCAGGCGCAGCAGGTGCTGGTCGCTGTGTTCCCAGTAAGTGATGGCGCGCGCCATCAGGTAGATATCCTTGAAATTGCGGTACAGCCAGACCATGCCGCGCACATCTTCTTCGGCATTGCGGCCGCCAAGGAAGCCTTCTCGCACGACATCCCAGTCCATCTCGTCCTTGTCCATCTCGCGCCGCGCGCGCATATCAGACAGCGGCACTGCCAACTCGGACTGGAATTGGGCGTAATCCTGTTCGTCAGCCGTAACGAGGTAGCGCTGGAGCGAGGCGATGGCGGCCTTCTGGCCTTTGGACCAATGGCTTTCGCCGCCGACATAGGCGCGCAGCGTGGCGGCTATCGACAGGCTGAACACCGCCACCAGGGTGAGCGCTGCCACGGCCAGCACGAACGGCAGGACTACGGTGGCGTAACGTTCCTCGGGGCGAGCCATAAACTTGCACTGCTGGGATGAAAAATCCCATGATGAGGAATCCCGGCAATGCGCGCAATGGGGCAAGGGTCATCCGTTGCCCAATGGCAACAAGATTAATGCAATATTAATTCAACGCCAAGATTTGCGTGGCCTTGGCGGCATTGTTTTCGGCGTTTTTCAGCAGGCTCATCTGTGTTTCGAAAGAACGTGCCAAAGCGATCATATTGACCATGGCGTCGATCGGGTTGACGTTGCTGCCTTCCAGCGTGCCATCGGCCAGCCGCACATTCTGGTCGGGATCGGCTGGCAGGCCGCTTTGCTGGCGGAACAGTCCGTCATCGCCGCGCACCAGGCCTTTCACGTCGGGATTGACCAGCTTGATGCGGCCCAGCACATTCGATGGGCCGGGCTGGGTCTGGGTGGTGTCGATGGCGGAAACCGTGCCATCGGCGGCAATGGCCACCTGCGCGTCGGGCGGGATCGCGATTGGGCCGTTCTCGCCCACAAGGGTCAGGCCGGCTGCCGTTTGCAGCATGCCGTTTTCGCTGACCTTCAGGCTGCCGTTGCGGGTGTAGGCTTCGGAACCGTCGGTCGACTGCACGGCAATGAAGCCATCGCCGCGCAGGGCCACGTCCAGCGCCCGTCCCGTGGTCTGCATCGCGCCGGCACGGAAGTCCGAGCCGACCGTGTTGTCGACCACGAAGGTACGTGTCGGCAAACCTTCCGCCACCACGGGCACGGCACGGAAGGAGTCGAGCTGGGCGCGGAAGCCGGTCGTGGTTGCATTGGCCAGGTTGTTCGACGTGGTGGCCTGCTGCTCCAGGATATGGCGCGCGCCTGTGGCGGCGGTGTAGACAAGGCGGTCCATCGCTTGCTCGCTTTATCCGATTAACGCAGGTTGACCAGGGTTTGCAGCACCGAGTCCTGGGTCTTGATGGTCTGCGCATTGGCCTGGTAGACGCGTTGCGCGGTGATCATGTCGACCAGCTCCTTGGTCAGGTCCACGTTGGACGATTCGACCGAGGAGGAACGCAGTTGGCCCAGGTTGCCCTCGCCCGGCGTGCCGACCTGCGGTGCACCGGAAGCCGAGCTTTCGGCCCACACGTTGTTACCGAGCGGGATCAGGCCGTCCGGGCTGGCGAAGTTGGCCAGCACGAATTGCGCCAGTGGACGCGACTTGCCGTTGCTGTACTGGCCGATGATGGTGCCGCTGGCATCGGTCGAGAAGCGCTGCAGGCTGCCCGAGGAATAACCGTTCTGGGTCGATTCCTTTTCGCTGGTTGGCGAGCCGTATTGCGTGGTGCCGATGAAGTTGGTGGAAATGGTCATCGTCAGGTCGGCGCCGTTGTCCGGGAAGATCGGCAAGTCGATCGAGAACGGCAAGGTCTGCGGTGGCGTCAGCAGCGCCATGCGCGCCGCGCTCAACTGGCCATTGGTGTCGAATGCGAGGGTACCGACTTTGACGGCAGGGACCGTGATGGCCGCTGCCAGTTTCTGGTCAATGATGTCGGGCGTATTGCCCGGAACGGCGCCAACGTCGGTCGGCGGCGTGTACACCGCAGCCAGTTTCGCCAGTTGCGCTGCCGTGGCGCCCGCAGCAGTCGCGGCAGCGGTCATGGCCGCACCGGCAGCAGCGGAATAAGCTTGCTGGGCCGCCAGCATGCCGGCCGCATTGCCGGCTGCCGCTGCCGTGTTATAGGCGGCGCGCGCCGCCAACGAGGCCGGGTCGGTCAGCACGGCTTGCGCAATCGCCTTGGAGTCGACCTGCACGCCATCGCTGCCGGCATACACATCCCACACGCCGCTGCCTTTGTTCACGTAGAACACCGACATGGTGTGGGCATTGCCCAGGCTGTCGAACACGTCCATTACGGTCTGCTTGGTGTAGGTCAGCGGATCGCTGGCGTCGAACGGCACCTTGGTCGGCACTGGCGAAGTGGACGACAAGTTGATCTTGAAGTTCGCTTCGGTGGTCTCGACCGGGGTCAGGTCGGCTGTATCGATCTTGATCGGTACCGGCGCGCCGGCCAGGATCACACCCTGCTGGTTGGCCAGGTAGCCGGTGATGGCATTGCCCTGGGCGTTGGTGATGATGCCGTTCTTATCGAGCAGGAACTGGCCATTGCGCGAATACTGCACTTCGCCGCTTGGCGCCACGGTGCGGAAGAAGCCGCCGCCATTGATGGAAACGTCCAGCGGGTTGTTGGTCGTTTCGATATTGCCCTGCGTGAATTGCTGCGCGATGCGCGAAATGCTCACGCCGATACCTGGATTGTTGCCCGCCACGCCGTTGAGGGAGTTGGCATACAGGTCAGCGAACTGCGCCTGCGAACTTTTGAAGCCCACCGTGCTCGCGTTGGCGATGTTGTTGCCGATAACGTCGAGCGACTTGCCTGCGGCGTTCAGACCGCTGAGACCTTGTTGAAACATGGTATTTCCCCTATCAGGTTGGGCTTACAAAACTTGTTTGATATCGTCCATGGTCAGCTGACCGATGGCTGGAACATTGAGCTTGGTGCCGCCAGCGCCGGTGGAGACGCTGGCCACGGTGCCAAAGGTCAGCGCCTGCAGGCCTTCGGCTGCCTTGCCGCCCAACATGCCGCTGACGCTGACGGTATACATGCCGTCCGCCGCGGTGGTGCCGTCTTCCAGCTTGCCGTCCCAGCCCAGCGGCAGCACGCCCGCATCGACCGCCTGCAGCGTTTGCGTATGCACCACTTTGCCCGCGGCGTTCTTGATGTCGATCTGCAGCGTGTCGACTGCGTTCTTCAGCTCGACACCGAACAGGCCTTTGCCCGACACCAGTTGCAGGTTCTTGCCCGCCGCCAGCACGCCGTGATTGATCAGGTTGGTCGCCTGCAGCGAGGCCGAATTGGCGTAATCCTTCTTCAGCGATTCAATCGTCTCGTTCAGCTTGTTGATGCCGGTGACAGTCTGCAGTTGCGCGAGCTGGCTGGTAACTTGTGCATTGTCCAGTGGATTCAGCGGGTCCTGGTTCTTCAGCTGCGTGATCAGCAACGTCATGAACTTGTCCTGGTCCGCCGAGACGCTGGAGCTCGACGTGTTGTTGCCGCGCGTGTTGACCGCGTTGAGCAGGGCTTGCGACGGAGCGCCGCCGCCAGTGACTGGGGTGTTGGTGATGGCCATGATTACTGTCCGATCGTCAGGGTTTTCAGCAGCATGGTCTTGGCTGCATTCATGGTTTCCACATTGGTCTGGTAGGAGCGCGAGGCCGACAGCATGTTGACCATCTCATCGACCACGTTCACGTTCGGCATCGTCACATAGCCCTTTTCGTCCGCCAGCGGATGCTTGGGGTCGTAGACTTGCTTGAGCGGCGATGGGTCTTCCACCACCTTGCTCACTTTGACGGAGGTGGCGGCGCCGTTGGCGCTCGGCGTGGCTTCGAACACCACCTGCTTAGCGCGGTAGGCTTCGCCGCTGGCCGAGGTGGCGCTGTCGGCGTTGGCCAGGTTGGAAGCCACCACGTTCAGGCGCTGGGCCTGGGCGCTCATGGCTGAACCGGAGACATTGAAGATGCTGAACAAGGACATTACTGGCCTCCCTGGATCGCGGCCAGCAGGCCTTTGATCTGCGAATTAATAAAGGTCACGCCTGCTTCGTAGCGCAATGCATTGTCGGCAAAGTTGTTACGTTCGACATCCATGTCGACCGTGTTGCCGTCCACCGCGCCTTGCGCCGGGTGGCGGTACAGCAGCGGCGTGCCGTCGGGCAGCGTGCTGCCATCTTGCGGCGGGCGCGGGTAATGCTTGCTGGCCGTAGTATTCAGCGGCTGCGGCGTAGCCGCGCGCTGCATGGCTGCCTGCAGGTTGGCGGAAAAGTCGATGTCGCGCGCCTTGTAATTAGGCGTGTCGGCATTGGCAATGTTCGACGCCAGCACGGCCTGGCGCTTCTCGCGCAGGCTGAGGGCGGTTTCGTTGAACAGCAGGTAGTTGTCGAGTTTGCCTAACATGGCACTTCTCCGCTTGATGACAGGTTCGATGATACGGAGCAATGTGCTTGCTTGATCGGAAGAGAAAGGCGGGGTTTTTGCCCTTATTCGCAGCTTGCGGCTGTCGCGCGAGGGCTAAGATGGGCAGCATGAAACACATCCTCTTCATTGCAAGCCTGTTTGCCGCGAGCCTGGCGCAAGCCACCCCGGCCCGCATGGAGCCAACCGCCCTGCGCCAGGTGGCCGAGCAATTCCTGCAAGTCCAGACTGCCGGCCTGCCGGGCAAGGTTACGGTCAGCGTCGGTGCGGTCGATCCTCGCCTCAACCTGGCGCCCTGCCCTGCGCCGGAAGCCTTCCTGATGCCGGGTGCACGTGCCTGGGGCAAGACTACGGTGGGCGTGCGCTGTGTGGCGCCTTCGCCGTGGACGGTATATATTCAATCACAGGTATCGGTGTTGGGCAGCTATGTGGCCGCCGCCGTGCCGCTGGTGCAGGGCCAGGCCATCGAAGATGGGCAGTTGGCGATGATGCAAGGTGAACTGACCGCCCTGCCGCCCGGCATTGCCACCGACAAGGCGCAACTGGTCGGCAAGTCCAGCAGCATGTCGATTTCGGCCGGCACCCCGGTGCGGGTGGACATGGTGAAGGCCAGGCCGGTCATCCTGCAGGGCCAGCTGGTCAAGCTGGTGACAAAAGGGAATGGTTTCTCGGTTTCGGCCGAGGGCAAGGCTGCCGGTTCGGCAGCCGAGGGCCAGGTGGTGGCAGTCCGCACCGGCAATGGCCAGCAAATCAGCGGGATTGCCCGCTTGGGCGGACTGGTCGAAGTAGCTTTTTGAACAAGTTTCACGATGCCAGCTAAAGTTTGGCCGCAGGTTGCCGTAATAGACTCGTATGCCGGGGTAAAGTACTCCAACCAGACGAGGATAAAGCTGTGAAGATTAACGATACATTGAAGAACACGCCGGGCTTGCCAAGTTCGCCCGCGACGTCCGGGAACGCGCGCAGCGCGGACAAGGCCGCCGCCGCGACTTCCACCGCACCACAGGCAAGTACCGACAATGTGCGCCTGTCCCCGCAAGGGCAGGCAATGGCGGCCAGCGGGGCTGCAGCCAGCAATGCCGTGTTCGACACCAAAAAAGTCGAACGCATCAAGATGGCAATTGCTGACGGCCAGTTCCAGGTCAATTCGGAAAAAGTGGCAGACGGTTTGCTGGACACGGTCCGCGACCTGCTGCACGCACGTAAGCAACGCTAAGGAAACATGATGGCCGCTGTCTCCCCCAAACACAGCCTGCAGGCTGAGTTGAGCAAGATCACGGAATTGCTGGAAGTCCTGAAACAGGAACAGCAAGACCTGGTCGCGGCTGACATCGACCACCTGACCTCGCTGACTCCGCACAAGTCGGCCCTGGTCAATGAAATGGCCACCTTGGCCACCGCGCGCCACCGTGCCCTCGCCGAGGCCGGTTATCCGGCCATGGAGCTGGGCATGGAATCGTGGCTGGAAGCCCAGCATGACGATGCTGCCAATATCCTGTGGCAGCAACTGCTGGACCACACCCGCGCGGCAAAGGAACTGAACCGCCTGAACGGCGTTCTGATCAACAAGCACCTGGGCCACACCCAGGGCGCGCTGCAAGCCTTGCGCCCGCAGCAAACCACGGTCTACGGCCCGAGCGGCATGACCACGGGCGGCACTACCCGCCGCGGCTTTATCGCCGGCTGACCCCTTCCGAAACCGGCTCGCCGCCGGCACTTGCGAGACGTGTGACTTTTTATGCAACTTTCTGCATAATGGGCGCATGCGTACATTTCTCTCAGGAATTATTCTGGCGGCTACGACCGCCCAAGCCGGTGCAGCCGCCGTTCATTCCGCCCTTGGCGAGGAACAGTTTGGGTTGCATTCCTCCGACAACTTCCGCCTGACTAATGGCCGCTGCAATGACTGCGGCCAGAAGCAAGCCTTGTGGTATTTCCAGGACGAGCTGATCGCCCTGCCGGCAACCAACGCCAAGGATGCGCCTGGCCTGGTGTGGCTCGGTTCGCCACAACTGGTGCCACAGGCGCGTTTCGACGGCAAAACCCTGCAAACGGCGGATGGCAACACCCTCAATTTCCGCCTGGCGCCGAAGATTGCCACCAACCGCTCTTATTTCAACGCCAGCTCGGAAGCCTTCTTCCGCGAGCGCGAGGTCCGCGTACGCGGCCAATGGGATGAGGCGGGCCAGCAATTTGTGGCACGCACGATCTGGCCACGCGACTATGTGATCGATGCCGGCAAGCTGCCGGTGCAGCCGCTGTCCGGCGGCGACAACCTGCAAGGCTTCGTACGCCATGCCGAGGGCGGAGCGCGCGGCGAATACGCGGTGCGCAAGGTATGGCAGCGGCCGGGGGCGGCGCCATCCGACTTGTCCGGCAAGCCGGTGCTGGCGATGATGCTGAGCGGCGCCCAGGGCGACGACGACGAGGCGTATGGCGGCCATTTCGCCATCGCGACCGGGCGCCTTGGCCCGCAGGGTGAATGGTCGGACTGGCTGGTGAATAATTTCTACGGCCTGGATTCGACCAGCGAGAAAGGCATCATTGCCTCAGCGCTGCCAATGGACAACTACCTGATGGACTTGAACAGCGGCCAGCAGTATTACCGGCCGTCGTACATGCTGGTGGCGGTGCTGAAGGACTCGCGCACGGCGCAGGCATACCAGACCAATGTGAACCAGGTGTTCCGCGAGTTTTATGCCCACCATTTCAGCTACCAGCATGCGGCTGCCAACTGCACCGGGATCAATGTCGACGTGCTGCGCAAGCTGGGCTGGCAATGGCCTCTGCAGGGACCGACCAATCGCCTGAAAGCCTTTGGCGCTTTTGCCTATATGGCGGCGAAGGATATGAGCATTGCCAGCGGACAGAAGGCGTTCAGCTATTTCACCGAGGAGCAGACGCGCTTGCACCCGGCGGTGGCGTTCGATGCGCTGGGCAAGGACTTGCTGGATATGCTGGGCGGCCAGGCTGGGCGGCAGTTGAGCGGGTTTGAGCAGCAGCTGCAGTCGGACGTCGAGGCTGTGATGCTGGTGCGGATTCCACAGGTTCCTTCCAGCCGCGCGTTCGGCTCGGCTCCGGCATATTCGATCGATGAATTCATGGCGCGCGCGCCGGAGGATCGCAGCAAGTGGCAGGTGGTGCCGGTGGAGCCGCGGCCGTTTCCTGAGGAATTGATGGACGAGCAGGCCAAGAAGAATTTGCAGAAGTCGGCCTGGCCGATGGCAGCGCTGGTGCTGCTGGTTGCGGCGATCGGGACTGCGTGGCATTGGCGGCGCAGACAACGGCTGCGCGAGCAGGTGCCGCATCCAGAGCGGCTGCGCGCGTAAAACCGGCAAACCGGGGTACGACCCGCAGGTGTGTAGCCGGGAGACATAGGTAACACTTGTCGGGAGACATGGGTAACACTCTTAAGATAATTGCTTCGCAACGTTCAGGAGCGAGCAATGCCTTGGAAGGAGTGCACTACCATGTCATCCCGAC